>ENA-OQIC01000238-OQIC01000238.1-human-gut-metagenome-genome-assembly--contig:-NODE-238-length-25457-cov-2.778168_pt1 | contig 25457 bp, 26 predicted proteins | sample MGYA00242572_ERZ504736 | MGnify/ENA primary metagenome ERZ504736 (study PRJEB26092, sample SAMD00036201) | human gut metagenome | host: Homo sapiens | study: EMG produced TPA metagenomics assembly of...
ATGAAAGAAGCAGATACAAGGAAATAAGCAATCACAATGGCAAAAGCCCCGCATTTGACAACCACGTCAACATATTTTCACCTAAAAACGGCGCAAGTGAGGTCACTGCCGCAATTAGTAAAATAGCATTCACCGGTGTTCCATACTTTTTATGCTTCTTAGCCAGAAATGACGGAAGCATTCCTTCTTCTGCCATTGCACAAATGGCATGGCTGCATCCCACATAAAAGGAGTTCCAACTGGTAATAATTCCGCAAATACCACCCATAATCAATACCTTTGAAGCAATGGCGCTGCCCATATAAGCTTTCTGCATAGCATCCGCAGATGCCATTCCCGATACAGCAAGCTCACCGCTTGTCATAGAAAGAGAAACTCCGAAAATAATCATCGCATACCAAAAGATTGCCATTACAACAGATAAAACCAAAAGCTTTCCTATCTTCTTATAAGGAATATTCATCTCTCCTGCCGCCTGAGGAATAACATCAAATCCCATAAGCATAAACGGCGTCATTACTGCCACGGTAATAATTCCTGCCGCTCCGTTTACAACCGGAGCATCAATATTTGCCATGCTTCCATTTACTGCCGAACCACCCATCAAAGCCAACCCTACCGCTGCAATAATTAAAGTACAAACCGTCTGAAGCAAAGCTGCATTTTTTGTGCCGAAATAATTCACTGCTGCCACAGACAAGGAACTGATAACACCTACCAGCACCCATGTAACATAAATATCAGAACCGTTCACAGTGTACATATACCCTTTTACATAGCCGGGGAAAAGATACTGCAAAACACTTGGAAAAGCAACTGCTTCAAAAGCAATTACCGCAATATATCCCAAAATCATGCTCCATGTACAGATAAAGGATGCCTTTTTTCCAAATGCACGTTTAGAAAATTCCTGACATCCTCCGTTTCTTGGCATAGCTGACGTAAGCTCTGCATAGACCTTTCCAACAAACAAAACCATGATACCGCCTAAGATAAAAGCTAAAATCGCACCAAAGGTGCCGGCCTTTGTAATCCATTCGCCGGACATGACTACCCAGCCCCAACCAATCATTGCTCCAAATGCAAGCGTGATTGCATCTAATTTTCCTAATCCTTTTTCTTCATAACCAACACCTACTTTTCTCTGCTAAAACACTACCTCGTTACCTTTGACAACTTTATTATATTGCTAAGTTGTCAGTTTTGCAAGATGTATTTTGCAATAATTGTAAAAATGGTTTAAAATAAAAAAAGACTACAAAACAGATGAGGGAAGCTTATGGAAGGAAAAAAAGAAAAAACAGGCAATATTCCAAAATATGAACAAATTGCCGCAGACATTGCATATCAGATAGTGGAAGGTACTTACAAGGAAGGGGAAAAAATTTATGCCCGCTCCTCTATCGGAAGCAGATATAATGTTTCATCAGAAACTGCCAGACGGGCGGTTTGTGTATTGGCAGATTGGGATATTGTAGAAGTAGAGAAAAACAGCGGCGTAATCATTACGTCGATATTAAACGCCAAAAATTTTCTGTCTCAGCATCAACAGACACAGTCTATTTATTCTCTGAAAAGCAAGATTATGGACAGCGTGGAACGGCAAAAACAGGAAAATAAAGAGCTGCAAAAACATTTAACAGAATTGATTGAGCAAATAGAATGTTACAGAGCCACGAACCCCTTTATCCCGCATGAATTGATTATCTCAGAAGAAACACCTTATTTAAATAAATCCATTGCAGAGGTTAATTTCTGGCAGGAAACCTTCGCTACCGTCATTGCAATAAAGCGAAACGGAAACATTATTATGTCTCCGGGGCCGAAAGCCGTATTCCGCTAAATGACATTTTTTATTATACCGGAAACGAAGACTGTTACAGAAGAGTACAGGAATTTATGTACCCGAAAATATAAACAGGAATTATGCCGCAGTACAATTTCCTATGAAATAAAACAAACCCCATTGTCATTGCGACAATGGGGTTCAATATTTTACTCAAATTATTTAAGAGTAACTTTAGCGCCTTCTGCTTCAAGTTTTGTTTTGATTTCTTCAGCTTCTGCTTTAGATGCGCCTTCTTTTAATACTTTAGGAGCTCCGTCTACAACTTCTTTAGCTTCTTTTAAGCCTAAGCCTGTTGCTTCACGAACAACTTTGATAACTTTAACTTTGTTTGGTCCAACTTCTGTTAATTCTACGTCGAACTCATCTTTTTCTTCTGCTGCTTCTGCTGCACCGCCTGCTGCTGCAACTACAACACCTGCTGCTGCAGATACACCAAATTCTTCTTCACAAGCTTTTACTAATTCGTTTAATTCTAATACGGATAATTCTTTGATAGCTTCAATAAATTCAGCTGTTGTTAATTTTGCCATTATTATTTACCTCCAATTTTTCATTTATAAATTATTTTTCTTTGCCTTTTCGGCGTCTCATACAAACTTCTGATTAAGCCTGCTGCTCTGCAATCTGGTTAAGCACACGAGCGAAGTTTGCAATAGGTGACTGGATACTTCCAAGCAATTTTCCAAGAAGTTCTTCTCTTGAAGGAACCTGGGAAAGTGCTTCGATTCCTGCCTTATCATAGTAAGTGTCTTCTACAACACCTGCTACTAATTCCAGTGTTGGAACTGTTTTTGCGTATTTAGCCAGAATTCTTGCCGGTGCTGTTGCATCTTCTGTACATACAGCTAAAGCATTTGTTCCTTCTAAATGCTGGCATAAATCTTCACAAGCTGTTCCTTTGAATGCAAAGTTCATCATTGTGTTTTTGTAAACTTTGTAAACAACTCCAGCTTCTCTTAATTCCTTACGCATCTGTGTATCCTGTTCAACATTGATACCTTTGTAGTTTACTAAAACTACTGCTGCTGCATCTTTAATGCTGTTGGAAATCTCTTCTACGACAGGTTTTTTAAGTTCTACTTTTGCCATGAATTAGTGCACCTCCTTGTTTTTTTAGGCTGCGCTGCTCAAAATTAAGAAAACCTCTTTGCACAAGACAAAGAGGTTCAAAATCAATCTTATCTATAAAGAATGAATGTTTCCTCGGCAGGCGTTTTTATCCTTATGCCTTGCGGCACCTGCTGTCTTCGGCAGCTATTCCTTTGATAAGGTAACATATTTACAGTTGCTTGTCAACTACTTTTTTACAATTCATTATCTTGCAAAATAAAATTGCCACTGCTGTACTTACTGCCGTTGCCACAATCCCCGGTCCTACAATCGCCGTTGGATTGACGCTTCCATACTGACTTCGATAAGCAATAATATTCACCGGTATTAGCTGCAAGGAAGAAATATTCAAAATCAAAAAAGTACACATTTCATTACTTGCAATACCTTTTTTCCGCACAATTCCTAAAGCTCTGCCCTGCCTTCGGTCATCCTCCAGATTTCCCAATTCCTCCATTGCCTTTAGTCCAAAAGGCGTAGCCGCCCAGCCAAGACCTAAGAAATTGGCAATCATATTTGCGGAAATAAATTCCATTGCCTTATGTTCCGCAGGAATTTCGGGAAAAAGAAAACGAAGAAGAGGCTTCATTGCCTTTGTCATGCGCTCCACCAATCCGGAGGCTCTGGCAATCTCCATAACCCCTACCCACATTGCCACAATTCCTGCCATTGCAATACACAAAGATACAGCCTCCTTTGCAGAGGAAAGAGCTGCATCTGTTACTTTGCTCATGTTGCCTGTGGCAGCGCCATATAAAATTCCGATAAGAAGCATCATACCCCAAAGAATATCCAGCATAGGTTCTCCAAATATACTTTTTCTTTAGAATATGCTGCAAATCAGGTTGTTATTCGCCGCCGTTTTCACTGTTTTCATCTTTATCTTGTACAGCACTCTCCTGTGCAAGGCGGTCTCCTGCCTCTTGTGCCTTTTGACTGTATTCTGAAAGTCTCTCAAATATTTTTTCCTTCTGATCCCCTTCTGCCAAAATCGGCTGATAATTATTATAGCCCTCCTCATAAGCAGAGGAAATTTTGCACGGAAGAATATTGGTTACATTATCTTCCTGCAATTTTCCGTCTTTAACAATAAAAGTCTGCTGGAAAATCATAGTATCCATATCGCTGGGCGCTGAATTTCCTCCGAAACAGAAATTCCCCAGACTGTATACAATATTCTTGCCTTTATATTCTTCAATCCCCTGCAACACATGAGGATGATGACCTAACACTAAATCGGCTCCATTATCAACAGCTGCGTGGGCAAGCTCGACCTGTACATCACTGGGAACATTTTCTTTTTCCTGCCCCCAGTGAAAGCTTACAATGATAATCTGTGCACCCTGTTCTTTCAAAGAGGCTATATTATCAAGCAAGTCTTGTTTACAATCTATATGCTCTGCCAGCTCATAAACTCCTGCAAGTCCTACTTTCACGCCTTTTATGTCCATGACCGCAGTTCTCTCATATCCAAAAGAGGAAATCCCTTCTGCTTCAAGGGCTGTGATTGTGTCCTCATAACTCTTTTTGCCATAGTCAAAGCTGTGGTTGTTTGCCAGATTTGCCGTTTCCACCGCTCCTGCCGTAAGAATTTTCGCATACTCTGCATCCCCTTTAAACGCAAACTGCTTTGGTTCTCTTGTAGTTTCTTCCGTCAAAGTTCCTTCCATATTTACAATCGTTAAATCATCCTGCGCAAAAACAGGCTGTACATTTTGGAAGAAATATGCAGGTCCTGCACTGCATCATATTTTCCCTTAAAGCTTCTTTTGTAGTTAAAGCCTTCATCCGTTCCCAGAGTGCAGTCACCCGCTGCACTGATGGTAATTGTTGTTTCCTGTACCTCAGGTGTCTCCTGTTTTTCAGGCTTCTGTCCTTCTTTGTTCGCACTTTCTGTTTTCGTTTCAGGCTGCGGTTCTTCTTTATTAGATTTGTACAAGCCCTTCGCTAATAACGCTCCGCATAAGATTACCAGCAGAATAATATCTGTGGTTATAATCACCTTCAAACGCAATTTTTTCTTTTGTCCTTTTCTTTTCATAAATGTTCCCTCAATACGTAACTCCTCTTATTCTTGGTTTAAAAGTGCCTGATATACATCACGCTTCCGTATTCCTCTGTCCTTTGCCACCTGCTTCATGGCATCTTTGCGGCTCATTCCTTCCTTCTCATAAATAGCCAGGTGTTCCTCTAAAGACATGTTTTCCCATTTCTGGCGTTCTTCTAAAACCAGTTCTTCTCTTGGACGTCCTGCCAAAACCATTACACATTCCCCTTTTGGCGGATTTTCCTTGTACCACGCAATCGCCTGAGATAATGTATCTCTGAAAACTGTTTCATGCTTCTTCGTAAGCTCCCGGCAAAGAGAAATTTTTCTGTCTCCCAGCTCTGCATAAAGCTCCTCCAGCGTTTTTACCAGCCGATGAGGCGCTTCGTACAGAATAATCGTTCTTGTTTCGTTCTTCAACTCCTGTAAAATACAGGCTCTCTCTTTCTTGTCAGAGGCAGAAAAGCCTCAAAAGCAAAACGCCTTGTAGGAAGTCCTGACAAAGTTAATGCAGTAATACAAGCTGCCGCTCCCGGAAGAGATGTAACCTCAATACCCGCCTCACAGCACATTGCCACCAGTTCTTCTCCCGGATCAGAAATCCCCGGTGTTCCCGCATCTGTAATCAAAGCAATATTTTTTCCGTCTAAAAGCTGCCCTACCAAATATCTTCCCTTGTCAAATTTATTATATTCGTGATAACTGGTCATTGGTGTTTTGATTTCAAAATGATTTAACAGCTTAATACTGTTTCTGGTATCTTCTGCCGCAATCAAATCCACCTCTTTTAAAATTCGCAGCACCCTGTATGTGATATCTTCTAAGTTTCCGATGGGCGTTGCACATAAATACAATTTTCCACTCATTTTATCACCTCCTGCCCGTAAATTTTCTGTATTTCCTCTGTATAAATCCCCTGTTTTCATACACGATTAGCGGCTTTTCCACAAGCATGCGTGAATTTCCTCCACGCAGCCCTTCAATCAGCACCATATTCGGCTCTTTATCCGCAAAAGGCTGTACCAATCTCATTCTTTTAGGCTCTATCCGATATTTCACCATAACTGACATAATCTCTGCCAGACGAAATGGTCTGTGCACCATATAAAAGCGCCCTTTTGGCTTTAAAACCTTTGCAGCCTGAGAAATAATATCCTCTAAATTGCAGAGGGTTTCGTGTCTTGCAATAATTTTCGCCTCATTGCTTCCCGTCAACCCATGATGCCCTATCATATAAGGAGGGTTGGTAGTCACAACGTCAAAAAAAGCCCCTCCATAAATGGAAGCGGACTCTTTAATATCCCCTGTGGTAATCGTTATATCCTGCTCCAGATGGTTGTACGCAACGCTTCTCCTTGCCCTTTCTGCACTTTCCTCCTGTATCTCAAGTCCTGTAAAATGCTCTCCCTTCGGATATCGTGCCTTTAATAAAATGGGGACGATACCTGTACCCGTCCCCATATCCAGCACTCGTTCTCCCGGCTTTACCTGCGCAAACCAGGATAAGAGCACTGCGTCAATCCCAAAGCAAAACTGCTGAGGATTTTGTATCAAGCTATATCCGTTTTGGAGGTCATCCAGTCTTTCTCCTTCTCGAAGTATCTTCTCCATAATCGTGAATGTCCTCTTTATTTATCTCTTTCCAGTTCTTTTAATGCTTTCATTTCTTCTTCTTGTCAGCTTCAGTTTTCCCGTTTCTGACGTGCTTTAAACTTCAATTCTGATGCCTGATATTCTCTGATTTCTTTCTCGTCCTCCACATCCACAATTACTTTGACATACTGGCGGAGTACATTTACACTCTGTACTTCACCTTTCAGTCCTTCCGGTGTGGTCACCCTGTCTCCCGGATTTGGCAATTTTCGATTTAACTCTTCGTAAGTCTCTTCCTCATTTTTCAGACAGCACATCAGTCTTCCGCATACACCTGAAATCTTTGTAGGATTTAAAGATAAATTCTGTTCTTTTGCCATTTTAATGGAAACCGGCACAAACTCTGACAGATACGTATGACAGCACAAAGGTCTTCCGCATATACCGATACCTCCTAAAATCTTTGTTTCATCCCTTACGCCAATCTGGCGAAGCTCTATTCTTGTCTTAAAGATTGCTGCCAAATCCTTTACCAGCTCACGGAAATCAATACGTCCGTCCGCAGTAAAGTAAAAGAGAATTTTATTATTGTCAAACGTGTACTCTACATCAATCAGCTTCATTTCCAGATTATGCTCTCTGATTTTCTTTAAACAAATCTGAAATGCCTCTTTTTCTCTTTTTCTGTTCGCTTCCTCTTTTTTATCATCCTGAGGCGTTGCAATACGGATAACCTCTTTTAGCGGCTGTACCACTTTCTCATCCGATACCTCTCTTGGCGGCAGCACAACACTTCCGTATTCCACACCTCTTGCGGTTTCTACAATGACATGCTCTCCTGCCTTTATCTCTAAGTCTTGCGGTGAAAAATAATAAATTTTTCCCACGTTACGAAATCTTACTCCAATTACCTTTGTCATAACTAGTTCTCCCTGATTGTAAGGAACAAAAGTTCCATGGTTAAATCAAAATTTACATTTGCCTGCAAACGTGCTTTTGCTGTTTCGATAGCCCGAATAATTTTCTCCAAGCCTTCATAAGAGCTTCTGTCAGCACGGCTTTTAATATCATTATACTCCTGGCGAAATACAAGTCCGTCAATCTGTCTGGTTGCCTTAAACATCAAAACATCTCTGAACCATACCAGATACAAATCCAAATACTCATATATGGTATGCTTTTGCTCGGAAAGAAGTTTAATAGCATCCACCATTTCGTAAACTTCCATATCCTGACCTCGTTTCAGAATACGAAAAGCCGCATCCATCATCTCCGTGAAATCCTCGGCAGTGGCAATCTGCTTTGCTTTTCCTACATTTCCCTGTGCAAAGGCAACACTGACCTCCGCCTGATAATCCGGCACATGAAGCTCCTCCATTAAATATTTCTTAATTACTTCATCTCTGACCGGTTTAAAATTCAATGTCACACATCTTGATGCAATCGTGGGAAGCAAGGTACTCCCGTTATTTACCAACAAAAGAATGACTGCGTAAGCCGGCGGTTCTTCTATGGTTTTCAACAGAGCGTTCTGCGCCTGCACAGTCATCTTCTCCGCTTCATCTACAATATAAATTTTATATGGTCCTGTGTATGGTTTAATAGAAACATCAGAAATTAACTGTTCTCTGATATCTTCAATACCTATGGAATTTGGTTTCTCGTGACTAATGTAAATAATATCCGGATGGTTCCGGTTCATTGCCTTTTTGCAGGAACTACACTGCAAGCATGGTTCATCTCCATGCTTTTCACACTGCAACGTCATAGCAAACAACTTTGCCAGAAGCTTCTTACCGCTTCCCTTCTCTCCTGCAAAATATAGGAATGGGAAACCTTATCCATTGCTGCTGCATTCTTTAAATGTTTCACTACTTCTTCATGTCCCAATACTTTTTCTACTTCTTGCATTGCAATTCACCTCAATTCCTGCGCTCTTACGAGAACAACTTTCGTTCATTATATCACATATTTTTTCCCTACTGCAACTTTTGTATATAGTTTTTAATTTCTTTTATACAATTTTCCAGCTCCGTATTATAAAATCTCTTTGTAATGCCTGCCTCCCGTAACTTTTCTTCTGAAAAATCCTGTGCGTCTGTCAGAAATCTCCGGCACATTTCCTCATATTTGGGAGTTTTTTGCTGTTCTTCTCTGGCGATTGCTCTCTTTAAACGCTCTCCATCCTCCACTTCTATATAAATAGGGCAGATTTTTTCTTCTCCGTAATAATTTTTCAGCTGCATATAAGACTCTAAGGTTCCAATTCCCAGATAATTTTTTTCATCGTCTGCAATCTGACCGTCATCTGCGGTAAAGTATGTCCAAGGCCCATATACTGTTTCATAAGTTCGGGACTCTATTACTTTTCCATCTTCTTTCAGCCGGCAAAAGCGTTCTTCCTGCACAAAATGATACTCCCGCCCCTGCATTTCCCCTTCTCTCATCGGTCTGGTGGTATATAAAATCAGTTTTGAAAGCTCCAGTGTTTCATCTGTACGCAGGCGGTTATAAATTGTATCCTTCCCTGATGAACTTTTTCCCATAATATAAAAAATCTTTCCCATAGTCGCTCCTTTTATCTTCCTGTTTTATCTCTCTAAAACCCATATAAATTCCTGTGTATAATCCTGTAAACCCTGAAGGTAAAGCCCCTGCTTTTTCCACTTCAGCGCCTGCTCAAGAAACTGCCTGTCAATCTTTTCTCCCGGAGTTAAAAGCGGTATTCCCGGTGGATACAGATAAGCATACTCGCCTGAAATCAGCCCTTCACTTTCTGAAAATAATACTCTCTGTTTTTTTCCTTCCATCCCTTCATAAATAGGACAAGCCTGCTCGGCACGAAACACCTTACTGCTGTCCTCAAAGCAAAATTTCGGTTCAAAGCTCCTAGATAACCCTGCATCAATTTCCAAAAACGCCTGTGTTAATCTTTCAAATCCTTCCTTATTATCTAAGACACCGGTAAGAGCAATAACGTAGTTTCCGCCTCCATTTCCATTTCTAAATGATATTTTCCCCTTAAAATATCATGAAGCTTTACTCCTGATATTCCCGTACCAACTGTGGAAATCACAAGCTTGGAAATATCAAAAGCAGAATAAGTATTTCCAAGTTCTTGCTCCAGCATCCGAAGGGACTTCATTTTACTTAACTGCAATCGACATTCTTTTAAATTATCCACATATTCCTCAAACGCTTCTTCTCCCTTTTCTTTTATAAATCTCAGACAAGCGGAAATGCCACCCATTAACACGTATGAAGGACTGCTGGTCTGATAAATCCCCAAAAAAGTTTCTACTTTATTGATATCTATGCGTTTTCCTTTCACGTGCAAAAGAGCTGTCTGAGTAGGTGACGGCAGGGTTTTATGCAGGCTGTGAATAACCACATCCGCTCCCAAATCAAGGGCAGAAACAGGAAATCCATCATGAAACGAAAAATGTGCCCCATGCGCTTCATCTACAATGAGAGAAATATTATATTTGTGCACAATTTCTGCTATGCTTTTTACATCGGATACTATTCCTTCATAGGTGGGCGAAGTAATTAAAACAGCCTGAATGTCTCTATCTTTTTCTAATGCTTTTTCCACATCCGCAGGTAAAATCCTGCCATTTAATCCACAAGTCGGCTCATAAGACGGATAAAGATACGTGGTCTTTAAGCCTCTTAAATATGCAGCATGATACACTGCCTTATGACAGTTTCTGACCATCAAAAGCTTCCCGTTTCTCTTCGTGCAGGCTGAAACTGCTGCCAAAATTCCTGCCGTACTGCCATTTATAAGAAAATACGTAAAATCAGCTCCATAAAGGCTTGCTGCCAGTTGTTGATTTTCCTTTAAAATCCCCTCTGCATGGTGAAGATTATCAAAATCTGTTATCTCCGTAATGTCAATATCATAAAAATTTTTCATTGTGTCCGGCAAAAAATTCCGCTTGTGTCCGGGCATGTGAAAAGGATAAAAATCTGTCCGGCTGTATTCATACAACGCCTCATCTAAATATTTCATATATTCCCTATTCTCCTCTATACGCATTTTCATTAGTACATTTCTTACGGAACATTATTATTGTGTAGTACCTGACCTCCTATTGCAATAATAAAGCGACTGCTGCATTAAGACTAACACAACAGTCGCCTACTTAAAAGAAATAATTTCTAAGTTTACACTTTAAATCGATATCCCACTCCCCAAATTGTTTCTATATATTGAGGTTTCGCTGTATTAAATTCAATTTTCTCACGAATTTTCTTAATGTGCACAGTAACCGTTGCAATATCTCCGATAGACTCCATTGCCCAGATTTCTTTAAACAGCTCATCCTTTGTAAATACTCTGTTTGGATTTTGTGCTAAAAAGGTAAGAAGATCAAATTCTTTCGTGGTAAAATTCTTCTCCTCGCCGTTTACCCATACACGTCTGGCTGTCTTGTCAATTTTCAACCCACGAATTTCAATAATGTCATTTTCCTGAATTCCTGTTCCAATCAGACGCTCATATCGGGCAAGGTGAGCTTTTACTCTGGCAACCAGTTCACTGGGACTGAATGGTTTTGTCATATAGTCATCTGCTCCAAGACCAAGACCTCTGATTTTATCAATGTCGTCTTTTTTGGCTGAAACCATGATAATCGGCGTGTTTTTCTGATTACGGATTTCTCTGCATATTTCAAATCCATCCACCTCCGGAAGCATTAAATCTAAAATAAACAAATCATAGTCTTCCTCTAAGGCTCTTTTTAATCCTACATCGCCTCTATTCTCAATTTCTACTTCAAAACCGCTTAATTCCAGATAGTCTTTCTCTAAATCTGCAATCGCTTCCTCATCTTCCACAATTAAAATCTTACTCATTTACCGGTACCTCCTGATATTTTCTTAGAACAAAGTACATCACTGTTCCAATATTTTCTTTACTTGTTGCCCAGACCTTACCTCCATGGTCCTCCATAATCTTTTTAACAATAGAAAGACCAATGCCGCTTCCTCCTTAGAGGAATTTCGGGAAGCATCTGTTCTGTAAAATCTGTCAAATATATTAGGCAAGTCTTTTGCCGCTATTCCCTTTCCGTTATCCTCGATTTCCACCTGAATAAAGTCTCCCACATCCTTTACCCGCAAATTAATTCGCTTCTGTTTTCCATCGCCGGTATACTTCAAAGAATTGCTCACAATATTATTTACAACACGCTTAATCTGCTCCGCATCTGCAATTACCATAACTTCCGGTTCTACATAGTTGGAGTAAGAAAACTCTACATTCTTGGCGCTAAGCTCTACATTCAAATCTTCCGCACAGTCATCAAAAAATTCTGTTACATAAATTTTATTAAACGTATACGGAATTTTATTCGTATCCATTTTTGAATAGAAAGTCAGTTCATTAATTAATCTGTCCATTTCATTGGCTTTATTATAGATGGTCTTAATATAACGCTCCATTTTCTCCGGCGTATTGGCAACTCCGTCCATAATTCCCTCAACATAGCCTTTTACCGCTGTAATCGGAGTTTTTAAATCATGGGAAATGTTGCTGATAAGCTCCTTACTTTCCCTATCAAAAACAACCTTTTCTTCTGCATTTTCCTTCAGACGGCGGCGCATATCCTCGAAATCCTGACATAAATCCGCAATTTCACTGACGCTTCCGTAGATACAGAGAAATTCAAGTCACCCTCCTTAATCCTTCTGGTAGCTGTCCGAAGTCTGTCAAGAGGAGCAATCACCCCTCTGTAAATCCACCATGTCAGACCTAATGCAGTAGCAGACAGAATTACAATTACCGTTACTAGCATGTTTTTGAAAAGCTCCTTCAACTGAGGAAGCGTTTCAAAAATATTAGAAATAATAAATGCGCTTCCGTCCTTGACTGTATCCGTCTGAAAACTAATCTGTTTTACAAGTGCCTGAACTCTGCCTCCCATGTAAACACTGTCGCTGCTTCCGGAATTAAAGTTTTCATAACGCTCCAAACGTTTTACTACCTCTGCCGGATAGTTTTCGCAGCCGTAATAAGTCACTCTGTCTCCTTCTTTCACCAACAGATACGAGTGCATCTCCTGAAGCTCCTTATTCATTTCATCCAAATACACAATGTCTTCAAATTTATATGGCTCTTCCTCTGCTACTTTTTGCATCATCTCTGCCTGTTCATTACTAAGATGATTTACAATCTCCGCTGTGTTGGAAAGACTTTTATATGTGGGGTCTTCTATTCCATATTGTTCTTCTATGACACCAACTGATACTCCGAAAATGCCCAGAAAGCCAAACCCGTAAAAAGCAAGTTCTAAAACAATAATAAAGAAAGAAATAATAATTCTGGTTTTAAGTTTCATAATCACTGCCTCTCTAGCCGGTTTTTCTATATTGTACCACGTCGACTACCGTCTCCGTGAGCTTTTCGCCTTATATAGCTCTTTGTGTACACGCAGGGCTCTGCAAGGCTCATTATACCATATTTTTTCTCTTTTTCCCCTAAATAATCCGGAATTAAATCTAAACTTTCTATAAAAAACCTTTGAAAATACTTTGACTTTCCTGAAAACTCCACCTAAAATAAAGTTAACTATTATTTTACAAAATCCAAGGAGATATTATGTTTTTAGACAAAGGGAATATTCTTTCCAATTTCAACCATTTATTTGATACAGAAGCTTCCTGCCATATATCTTTATACTCCCATTTCGGTATGGGAAAAACCAGACTCATTCAGGAGCTTTCTAAAAGCAGAAAAACTTTATATTTTAAAGCTGCCCCTCTATCTTTTGAAGAAAATATCCGTATGCTAAAAGCATTATGCACGCGGCAATTCCACAAAGATTTTCAACAGGCAAAAAAACTGACTGATGTTCTTAAATTACTTGCCAAACACGCTGAGCAAGAACCGTTGTTAATCATTTTTGATGACTTTCCACATCTTGCTGCCGGAAACAGAAGGATTTCCACATTGATTACTTCTTTTTCAACCGCACAAGCAACGCTGCAAATTTATTTCTGGTGTTATGCAAGCCCGCTTCTGCCTATGAAAAAGAATGTACAAAGGAACAGCATGCTTTCCTTTTAAGACCGTTTCGCTTTTTTGAAATGCGGATGCTTTATCCTGAAATGTCCTTAGAAGAACAAATGCTATTATATAGCGTTACCGGCGGTGTACCTGCTTATTTACGTTTTTTTAACCCTGAAATATCGGTAAAAGACAATCTTTACCGACTTTTCTTTCAGGAAAACGGCAGTTTTTATCGCCTTGTACCTTCCAGAACAAAAGAATTTTACTCTGCGTCTTCCGTTATGCGCTCTATTCTCCTTTCCCTGGGACAGGAGGAGAAAAAGCTGCAGGAAATTTGTGACGATACAGGGCTTACACCAGCGCTGCCAGCAGTCTTCTGCTCTCTCTATCTTCCCATAATCTGGCAGAACGAAAAGTACCGGTAACCGAAGACCAGACAAGCCGCCGTGCGGTTTATTCCATCTCGGATGATATTTTTCGTTTTTGGTACACCTATGTCTTTCCTTATCAGTCAGAAATTGAATTTGGACAGGGAGAGACCGTTTTCAATACTTTTGTTTTGCCTGCCTTAGATAACTATACTAAAAATACCTTTGAAACAATATGCAGAGAATTTCTGGTTTTAACGGATGAAATGAGAACATCTCCTTTCCCTATGAAAAATGTAGGCAAATGGTGGGGACAGCATCCTACAAAAAAACGTACAGAAGCAATTCCTATTGCCGCTTATGACAATAACAAAGTCTTACTAGGAACCTGTTTCTGGACAGATGAATGGCTCGATATTGATGCACTTTACAAGCTGCAAAAACATTCTTCTCTTTTCCCGGATATGGAAGAATGGTATTATCTGTTTTCCAAATCAGACTTTGTAAGTGGTTTTGAAGTGATTTCCGGAAGCCATGTACATGTGTTCAGCTTGGAGCAAATGTGTGGTATTGCAGACAAATATCTAACTGTATACTGCAAAAATGATTTATAATACGTCTTTTTACAATATGTATCTATAATTTGCAACTTTACACTTTATTTCTGCATATTTTAGGTTTGTTTTTATCCATTTATGGCAATGCTATATTTAGCAAAAAAGGAGATTTGCCTTTATGGATGAAAAAAGAACAAGACAATTTCGTGAATTAGGACTGACTATATCTTATTATCGGAAATTAAAAGGATTAACGCAAACTCAGCTTGCAGAAAGTGTAGGACTTAGCAGAACACATATTAGTAATATTGAAGCACCAAGGGTAAAAACTTCCATTTCTCTGGACAGTCTTTTTGACATCGCAGAAGCATTGGAAGTACCTGTTCGTGATTTATTTGATTTTAAATGCTAAGAAAGAAGGAAAAATTATGCAGCTACGGAAAGGACACCCTGCTCTTTTAGACAGGCGTGAAGAAAAGGAAATAAAGGTTTACAATTTGCTGGAGCAGTTGAAAATCCCTTATGAACAGGCAGACCACGAAGCAGCCTCTACTATGGAAGCCTGCGAACGGGTGGATGAGCTTATGCAGGTCACTATGTGTAAAAATCTATTTCTATGTAATCGCCAGCAAACAGACTTTTACCTGCTTTTAATGCCCGGAAACAAAAAATTTAAAACAAAAGACCTTTCCAAACAAATCGGCTCTGCAAGATTATCCTTTGCAGGACCGGAATTTATGGAAAAATTTCTGAACATTTCTCCCGGTTCTGTCAGTGTATTGGGTTTAATGAATGATTTAGAAAACCGTGTACAATTATTGGTAGATGAAGAGGTTCTGGAAGATGAATTTATCGGCTGTCATCCCTGTGTCAATACTTCCAGCTTAAAGCTTTTGACAAAGGACTTAACAGAACGTTTTCTTCCTGCAGTACATCATGAAATGAAAATTGTGCATTTGCCAAACCCTGAAGAAGAATAAAAATCTTCTTAAAATGTGGCTGCTGCTTTAAGCTTACACGCCATCTGTATCTTAAAGCAACAGTCTTCTTTTTACAGATTTTCCTTTAGAAATCTCTTTACATTTTTAAAAAATACTTTTTCAACCTGACTGTATGGCATACCTTCCCTTTCCATTGCTTCTGCCAAAAGCGGAAGACCTGCTGCATTTTTCATCTCAGAAGGCGCTTCTTCAATCCCGTCAAAATCACTGCCAAGCCCGATACATTCTTCTCCGCCTACGCAAATAATATATTTTATCTGTCTGATGAGTTCCGACAAAAGCGCACCGTCTTCCTTTGGCTTCCAGTTCTCTCTTACAAAAGAAACACAGAAATTCAATCCCATGACACCGCCTTTTTCAGCTAAAATCCGTATCATATCATCCGTTAAATTCCGAGCTGCATTAGGGGCAATTCCCCTTGCATTAGAATGAGATGCCAAGAAGGGACGCTTTGCGTATTTTGCCACGTCATAAAAGCCGCCGTCTGAAAGATGTGAAACATCGGGAATAATACCAAGCGCTTCCATTTCCTCCAACATTTCAAGTCCTTTTTCTTTTAAACCTGCTGTTTCTCCTGCACTCCACATTTTTTGTTCCAGAGGATTATAAAAACGATTGGGATATCCTAAATCATTTTCATAATTCCATGTAAAAGTTGCCATACGCACCCCTTGCTCATAAAATTTACGCAGCATCTGCGGTTCTCTCTGGTAAATAGCTCCTTCCTCCAAAGATAACAGTGCGGAAATCTTTCCGTTCTTCTCGTTTTCTTCTATATCCTTATATGTAAAAACCTGTGCAATATCCTGACTGTTTTTCTTAATTTCCTCCTGAAACAGCGCTGCCATCTCCTGTGCAGTACAAAAGCTGTCTTTTTGTGCCTCCTTGTCTACGAAAAGCGCAAAAGTCTGAAGTCCATAATCTCCTTTTCTCATCTTTTCGATATCTAAATGGAGATTGTTCTTCCTAAGCTCTACTGCATCCTTACTCTTCCTCTTTTCATATATAGCGCTGATTGTATCGCAGTGCATATCAAAAACCTTCATTGATTTTCCTCTCCTTCTGGCTGTATTTTACTTTAGTATAAAGCATCCTCTCTTCTTTTTCCAGATGAACAGCCCCATTAAAAAGAGAATAACTATGATTATGTTTACTCTGTTATTTTCCGGCTTTGCTTTCTGGAAAGAAGTGAGGATAACCAGCACACGAAGCTCCTCCTGTTGTATGTTTTGTGCCGCATCTGTGGCAGATACTTTTATTTTCTGCCAATTTCCATTTTTGGAAATCTGCTCTTTCACAATTCCGTTTTTTCTTTTAGTTCTTCTTTTCCATAGTGTATTTTCCTGTCTCCGATTTGAATATCTAAACCTTCTAATGCCAGATTATCTGTAACTTCAACGACAAGCTCCTTTACCGCACTCTGATATTTTCCTTTATCTTCTACTCCTGATACCAGAATAGTTGGCGAGGTTCTGTCCACAGTAAAAGAAAGCGGCAATGGTTCTGCCTTTCTTTTCAAACTTATATTATTCATGCTGTTGTCGGCATTATCCTTGGAATTTAAAATAACCGTATAATTTCCTTCTTTTTTAAAGTTTTCCGCTTTTATTTTATAATAATTTTTCTTCCACTTTCCTTCCTGCTCTAAAACTTTTGCTGTATATCCTGTCCTTCTTTTAAGTCTTTCAATTCTCCGTCACAATTTACAGTAAGCGTTCTTTCTTTAATCGTATCTACATTGTATTCATAAATCCCGATTTCTTTTCCTTCCCTCAAATATGTATGGCTTCCTTCCTTCACATTCAGCCATTTTCGTGTGTCTAAATCTGCCTCATACACAGAGCCATACCGATTTACAGAAAATATGAGCTCTTTTTTTGCCCAATTTCCCGCTTTATCTACTGCTGCTACGGAAAGTGTATAAATATTATCTGTTTCTTCTGTTCTGGGTAAATCGGCAATCTGTATTTTTTGTCCTCTTTTTATATTCTTTACACTCTTTTTCAGCTTTAATTTTTTCTCATTGCTTCCTGTAATATTTATGGTAAAACCGCCTGTTTGATAATTTAAATCTCGAATTTCTATCATCGGCGCCACCTTATCCTTATTCGCTGATTTATTCTTTATATTGGAAATTTTAATTTCCGGAAGCTCTAAATCTACACAAAAACCTTTTCCTTCAAACTCCTTTGCCTGATTTCCCGCTTTATCTCCACAAGAAACCTTTAAACAATATTCACCGCTTTCTTCATAAAAAACCTTTGCTTTATGAACACCTTTATGAGAAGAGAACTGCGTAATCTGTGGCTTTTTTCCTGATATATTCTCAAGCTCTGTACCTATTTTAACCTGATTTTCATCAAAATTTTGCTCACGAATAACAATTTCAGCTGTACGAGGATGATTAAAATACCTGATGTTAGAAGCACTTTCGTCTTCATAAAAAACCTCAATTACAGGAGCTGTCCTATCTATAACAAAATTCTCCTTCTCCTCATATTTTTCTTTATTTCCTGCCTTATCCTCACAGGAAAAATGCAGTCCATAACTACCGTCTTCCGAAAAAACAACCTGACAGGAATGTGTATTTCCCTTTGACTTCCACTTTCCACTTGTGCTTTTCCTTGCATTTCCCATTTCACAGAAGAAGGCTCAAAATTTTCCTCTGTTATCTCTATCTGTGCCGTACGCTGCGTATTATAATAGCTCTTTTCATTTGCTTTCCCTACGCTCCACTGCACGGAAATCTTAGGATTTGTTATATCTATGTTTAATTTTATCCTCTTACTTTTTCCTATGTTGCCTGCTCTGTCTTCTGCAAAGGCTTGTATTTCAAGTACTCCATCCCCATACGCTGCAACAGGCACAGTGGTTTCCTTCGAGACAGCTTCTATCCCTTCTTCTGTTTCCTGAAGCAAAGAAATTTTCTCATTCTGTTTTCCCTTGGAAATAATGTAATAAACCTCCTGCAAACCGGAGTTTCCGTATCTCTTGTTCGCATCTGTTCCTTGAATATCGAGCTTAATATCCTCACGAAAAAAGTAATCCTTCTCTTCCTTTCCATTGACAAGCTCCATAACAGGCATTGGACATTGCGTATCAATGCAAAATGAGATTTCTTTTCCCTTTACAATACAATCCTGTGTTGTTCGCTGAGATAAATCTTTAACAACAGGACAAATCTTATATTCCCCCTCTTTCAATGTCATTTCCAGTATGTGCTCTTCCCCTTTTTCTATCCATTTTATCTCTTTCATAAGCTTATCTTCCAGCTCTGCCAAAGAAGAGTTCTTTTTTTCTCCGTTTATCTCTGTTTCAAACCATAAATACTCTTTTTCTTTTGAAAAATTCTGCTCCCTGTACAAAATTTGAACAGTCATCGGATTTTTAGAATAATATCCTGAAAAAGCATCCCCTTGACTAAAACACTGTACTTTTACTTCAGGCAAGACGGTATCCGTCTGCAAGCTTAACTCTTTTTCTGTTTTGTTGCCCGCATAATCAGTAACATTAACGACAACCTGAACCTCCATACTGCTGTTTTCTTTTACTACTACTGTATATGGCAGTAGTATTTCTTTGTATTTTTCTCTTTCTTCTAAAGAGCTTTCTTGAAAAAGAGTTTCCCTGACAAGCTCCTCTCCGTCACCTTTTATCAAAATTTCTATTTGGGCTATGGCAGCTTTCTCATCTTGGACAACAAATTCTAAATCCACATCTTCCCCGTAAATACCTGTCTTCGCTGCTTCCTGTGTCCCTGCAAATGCAATTTGTAATTGCGGTTCTTCCCAATCTGTCATAATTCCGTCAGAAACATAAATTTTCTCATGCCCCAGATAGTCCTCTGTTCTTATAAAAACAAAATAATTCTTTTCTTCCTCAGGAATTGGAATTTCTCCGTTTTGAGGCAGCAAATCCCATTTCTCTTTTTCAACTCCTCATTAAGATACTCCTCAACCTCTTTTCCTGTAAATTCCCCTTCTTTTTCATGATATGATACTGACTTTTCTTCACACCACAGCCATTTTATCTTCTATATGAAAACATTCTTTTCCTGCATCTGCTTTTCCGTAAAATCTGCTAAACCTTATGATTTCCGGCAATGCTTCGCAGTCATTTATCCTGTCACTTACCGTATTTTCTGTCACCTCAGGAACATCTGTATCAAGAAAAACCGAAATCTCAAAGGGCTTTGACTTTACCTTATTCTTCTGATGAACAAGGAAAAGTGAAAGCTTTCTTTCCTCTCCCTCTTGGAAATCCTCCTTTGAAAAATCCAGTCCCTTTCCATTCTTACTGATAATTTCTCCTGACTCTGTGCATATATCTGTATAAAAGCTTGCCTTATTGTTCTGTTTCAGCAACACATGAAAATCCTGCATTTTCCCGTCTGCCCAGAGCTTTCCGGTATTCTCATCCAAATACACCTGTTGCCTGTCTGTCTCAAACTCGATATATTCCGAATGATCCTCTATTGCCTCCGACTCTATTTGTAAACTGCCGCAAGTAACCTCATCATAATTAAAATAATAATTTTCCCCTGACTTGCCGTCCTGTTTTACGGTTATTCTCTCCTTCCATTCTCCCAATGAATAATCCGGCAATTTATCTTTCTCTATGGGCTTTTCCACAGGTGTAGGATAAACGACAGCATCTCCCTTTAGCAGTCCTTCTGTTTCAGAATTTTTATAACCCTCTGTGTTTTCCTTGTACCGGCGTATCTGACGCAAAATTTATTTCATTGTAATGCCCATATTCCCGCCATCCTCGCTCTACCCTTAAATTTATCTTACGCTTCTTTATAGTGAGCGCACATTCTAAACAAACCTGTTGCTTTTCTAAATCCACTTTATATTTAGAGGCGTCTTTTCCTCCCAGTTCAACCTTGGTAACAAGGACAGAAGTCTTTTTTCCCTCTGTTACATCTTTTATTTTTTCCTCCAGCACCCCTTCCAGATTTTTTACAAAAACATCTTCTGATTTCTCTGCGCTTTCTATTTCTATATCCTCTAAATTTTCCAAAATATCTCCTGTTTCAGGATTTTGGAACACCGAAAAATCATCTCGGTCATATATCTTTGTATATTTCAGACAGACTCCTTCCTTCATTTTAAGCGTAACTGTTTTCTCTTCCTGAACAGATGCTTCTGCTTTCTGCACGAAAACAAAGCTTCCTACAAACAAAAACACAGTTATAACCAATATTCCCTTTAATTTTTCGCTTCTTTTTCTGCCATAAGCTATCCATAATGTAACAAAAAGGCAAAAAATACTAATCCCGAAAAAGACATTTTTAAGACACTGATAAAAATAAATCTGATTTTGTATCTCATTCATTTTCCCCACTCCCCTCTTCAAAGGCAGCCTCTATACTGTGATGTGCTGCGGATAAATTTTCACACAGATTTCTTTTCATTTCTTCCTCATAAACCGCATTTGCGCTTCCCTTTTCTATTTTCATTGCATCTAACCCCTCTTCTATTTCTCTAAGCTGCTTTTTCATTTCTGCTTTCGTCACTCCTGCCCTTGCAAACTGAAAAGCAGAAGTAATCATTTGCGACAATATCTCTTTATAGGCAAACAGCAAATCTTTTGATTTATACCTGTTTTTCTTCTCATGTTTTACAATCTCTGTTAAATCCCCCCAGTAATCTTTATAAGAAATACGCACATCTCCTCCTTGATGATACATGCCCAGCCAGTCATAGTATGATGCGATTTTCCAGAGCTTTTGTGCTCTTATAATTTCAGCCTCCTGTAAGCCTTGGGATGGTTTCCCTTCTCCTGCAATTTTCAGCCATTTCTCTGCTGCCGCCTTATTTCCCGTACCGTTATAAGAGTAAAAATAAGCAAGTCCCAAGATGTATGCAAAGCTCTCATACTCTCTTTTACGTGATTTTAAATATTCTTCATTTCTCTTATTTCCTTCTTTGGTAATTCCCAGCATTTCACGGATAAATTTTTCCTCTTTTTCTGAAAAAAACATACAGAATATCCCTGTAACTCCTCCTGTTCCTCATTGTCTTTCCAGAGAAAAGTCTCCAAAAGCGCTTTATATGCTCTGCTGTCCTTGGGATTTAAGGTAATTGCTGCCTGATAACACGCCTGATACTGTTCTTTTCCCCTTTGACGCTGTGCTTCATACAGGCAATCCTCATACGCATTTTTTTACCAGCTCCTTTTCTTCTCGATAAAAAACAAGGCTTAAAAATCCGGAAACAATGGTTAATCCCAAAAAGCAAAACAGCATTAGCTTTTTTATCTTTTGAGACTTTTGATATTCTATATCCAATTTATAATAATGAGAAAGCTCCTGTTGTAATTCCTCACAGGACTGATAGCGTTTGGAAGGATTTTTCCTTGTACACTTTAAGATAATCATTTCAAGACCGGATGACAGATTTGTATTCCAATATCGAATAGGATAGATTTCATAGGGCTTACAAATAGGGTTATGCCCTGTAAGAAGATAATAAAGCGTAACGCCCAGACAGTAAATATCTGTCCGAATATCGGACTGTCCCTGCCCTTTATACTGCTCAGGCGCTGCGTAACCGCAAGTTCCCAGGCACAGGGTATCCTCCGCCTGACTTTCTTTAAATTCTCTGGCAGTACCAAAATCAATAAGTACCACTTTTCCGTCCTTTTGCACCATCACATTGGCAGGCTTCATATCACGGTAAATAATAGGCGGATTTTGAGAATGGAGATAAGACAGCACATCACACAGCTGTTTTCCCCAATTTACAACGGTTTCCTCTTTCTGCGGTCCGTATTCCTGCACAATACTTTCCAGCTGCCGCCCTTCTATGTAGTCCATTACCAGCAGAAAGGTTTCCTCGTTTTCAATAATATCTACAATATCAGGAAGATTGGGGTGATGCAGCCTTTTTAATATATCTGCCTCTGTTAAGAGTCTCTGATGAACCGTTTCAAAATTTTCCACGCCCTCCTTTTTTACTTCTTTAATTGCCCAGTGTTTATTTACCTTCTCATTTACTGCCAGATAAACAACGCTCATGCCGCCTTCGCCTAATTTTCTCAGGATTTTGTATCTGCCGTCAATCAGCTCACCTGTTTTTCGCATAGTATCACCTTCCTTTTATCAATAAAGCATCGGCCAGTCCAAAAAATATTGGGGCATAAAGGCATTTTTTTAAATAATCACATGGAATATTCTTGACAGAGCTGTCAAAAAGAGTTCTTAGAATTGTTTTTGTGAATATGAGAATATCATAATTTCTTTGCATTTGCAATTAGCAATATTGCCAAAAATATTGATATCCGGTGAAGCTGTCTCATTAAAAGATAACCCCACCGGACAAATCTGCCAAAGAACTTTATGGTTTAAAATCTAAATACTGCAACTCCGTAGGCAGGCAGGGAATATGCGAAGGAATACGGTCTTCCATCACATTCTTTTTTCACTGCTTTGTAATCTACGACTTCTTTATGTACGTCACCACCAAATTCAGGTTCTTTGCTGTTTAAAATCAACTTATATTGTTTTCGTTTCGGTACGCCTACCCGATAATCCTCTCTTGCCACAGGCGTATAATTAATAACAAATAACAGATTATTTCTTCCCGTAGGTGACCACCGCACAAAGCTGTAAATGCTTCTGGTTGCATCATCGGCATTAATCCACTCCAAGCCCTGATAATTGCTGTCGTTTGCATATAAAGCAGGATACTTTTTATACATTTTCAGCAGTTCCTTTACGTAATTTTGGAGCTGCTGATGGTTCTCTTCTCTCAGCAGATACCAGTCTAATTCCCGTTCCTCGCTCCATTCCTGATACTGTCCGAAATCCTGTCCCATAAACAGCAGCTTCTTGCCAGGATGTCCGATCATATAAGAATATCCGGCTTTTAAGTTCTCAAATTTATCCTGTCCAAGCCCCGGCATTTTGTTTATCATAGAGCATTTCAGATGTACTACCTCATCATGAGAAAGCACCAATACGTATCTTTCGCTGTACGCATAAGAGGTGGAAAATGTCATTTTATGATGATTGTATTTTCTGAAATACGGGTCCAGCTTCATATATTCCAAAAAGTCGTGCATCCATCCCATATTCCATTTCAAGGAAAATCCCAGTCCGCCGTCCTCCGGTTTGCCTGTTACCATCGGCCATGCGGTAGACTCCTCGGCAATCATGACAACGCCCTTATGTTTCCCTAAAACAACGGAATTCAAATGACGGAAAAATTCAATGGCTTCCAAGTTCTTGTTTTCTCCGTATTGGTTCGGAACCCATTCTCCGTCTCTGCGTCCGTAATCCAGATAAAGCTAGATGCAACTGCGTCTACACGCAGACCGTCAATATGAAATTCCTCAATCCAAAACAGCGCATTGGCTATGAGGAAGTTTTTCACTTCATTTTTACCATAATCAAAGACTTTTGTTCCCCAATCAGGATGTTCTCCCTTTCTGGGATCTGCATATTCATAAGTCGGAGCGCCGTCAAAGTCTGCCAGCCCATGAGCATCCTTTGGAAAGTGTGCCGGTACCCAGTCCAGAATAACACCGATTTTATTCTTATGTAAATAATTGACAAAGTAGCGAAAATCTTCCGGTGTACCATAGCGGGAAGTAGGTGCATAATAGCCGGTTACCTGATATCCCCATGAACCGTCAAAAGGATGTTCTGCAATTCCCATAAGCTCCACATGGGTATAGCCCATTTCTTTCACATATTTTGCCAGTTCATGTGCCAGCTCCCGATAATTATAAAACCGGGATCATCCTCTCCCTGTGCCGGATGTTTTTCCATGAGCCGGGATGCACCTCGTAAATAGACATGGCATCCTTGTCCACATCAAATTCCTGACGTTTTTTCATCCAGACACTGTCTGACCATTTATAGCCGGTTAAATCCACAACCCTTGAAGCATTTCCCGGACGAAGTTCGGAATAATTTGCATAGGGGTCTGCCTTATATAACAACTCGCCGCTTTGGGCGGTAATGCAGAATTTATACAAATCCCCTTCTCTTACCTTCGGAATAAAAAGCTGATAAAGCCCCATATTATTATCGCATTTCATAATGTCTGCTTTTTCATCCCAGTTATTGAAATTCCCCACTACGGAAACTGATTTTGCATGAGGCGCCCATACTGCAAAGAAAACGCCTTCCTTCTTTCTGTTCACACCCACATGTGCCCCCAACAACTTATAAATTTCGTAATGAGTCCCCTCCCCGAACAAATATCGGTCCAACTCTGTAATTTTCATATTAACGCCCATAAAAATCTCCTCCTTTTATGAATAAATTCCATACAGAAACTGACGAACAACTTCCCTTGTCGTTTCATCTGAAATTTTAAACATTTCATTCTCCAGCATCCCGTAGCTGGCAGTCATAATATGATGGTTTAAAACACCTGTAAATCCCACCGCATACATTTTTCTCTGAGCTGTATCTCCCTTTAGAGAAGTATCTCTTTCAAAGACACCTGCAATGTATCCGTAATAATTTTCTATAAAGGGAAGCACCATTGAAAGGCTTCGTTTTCTCTCCCTGAATAGAAAAGTGACAGCATAAACAGATAAAACTTCTCATGAGCAGATGCAAAGTTAAAAAATTTTCTGGCAATCTGATATAGGATTTCCGGCAGTTCCTCATTCACCTGCACAACCTCTGCAATATCCTCCTGCAAAATCTTGTAGCCGCTTTCTAAAAGATACTGCAAAAGTCCCTTCTTACTTCCAAAGTAATAGTACAAGGTGGGCTTCGTCACTCCGGCTTTATCAACGATTTCCTGTATTCCCACCGCATCATATCCTTTTGCGTGAAACAAATCCAGCGCTACTTGCAAAAGCACCTCTTTGTTGTCCATTCTGTTCACCGCCCTTCTACCTTCAATTATACTTATCGGTATATAAAAAATCAACTGTTCATTTTTTATTTTCTT
>ENA-OQIC01000239-OQIC01000239.1-human-gut-metagenome-genome-assembly--contig:-NODE-239-length-25438-cov-2.229663_pt1 | contig 25438 bp, 32 predicted proteins | sample MGYA00242572_ERZ504736 | MGnify/ENA primary metagenome ERZ504736 (study PRJEB26092, sample SAMD00036201) | human gut metagenome | host: Homo sapiens | study: EMG produced TPA metagenomics assembly of...
ATTGATAATTTATCTCTTTGAGTTCTCTCGACAGAGGCTGCCTGTGAAATAAATCTCCTGCGATCAGCAACAGGTCAATCTGTTTCTCCTCACAGATGTCAATGACTTTGTAAAAACTATCCCAGATCTCCTTTTCCCGCTGTCCGTCATTACGCCTTCCCGCCTCCGGCGCTGCCCCTAGATGGACATCTGCTATCTGTATAAAATTCATAAAATTATTCTCCTTCATTCATCGCCGGTAGCGTCACGATAAACCGTGTTTCCCACTCGTCACTCTCCGCACGGATCGTTCCATGGTGCAGTTCCACAATTTCTTTTGCAATGGCAAGTCCAAGTCCTGCTCCTCCTGTCTTGCTGGAGCGCGAACCATCCACTCGGTAAAACTTCTCAAAAATTGCGCTCAATTCCTCTTCCGGAATCTTCTCTCCTTCATTTGCCACAACAATCTCGATCTCCTGGTGCCGCTCCTTTGCCTGAATCCGTATCGCAGTTCCTTTGTCACAGTACGCAATCGCATTTCGCAAAAGATTATCAAATACTCTGGCAAGCTTATCCGCATCTCCGTAAATCATCAGTGTATCATCAATCTGCACGTCACATCTTAAGTTTTTCTCCTTCAAAACCGCATACAGTTCATCTGCAATCTGTTCCAACATCATAGACAAATCTAAATTTCCCGGCTCCAGAACAATATCCTGTAAATTAAACTTTGTAATCTCAAAAAATTCATTGATCAGCTCTCCCAGACGGATTGCCTTCTCCAGAGAAATATGCGTATATTTTTTCCGCTCCTCCTCCGGCATGTCCGGCTTTGTTTCAAGAATACTTAAATATGCCACAATGGAAGTCAAGGGCGTCTTCAAATCGTGTGCCAGAAAAACAACCAGATCATTTTTCTTTTTCTCACTCTCAATCGCCTCCTGTTCCTGCCTCCGGATCGTCATCTTAATCTCATTTAAGCTATCCTCAAGTGGCTGCAGCGCAGGTTTAAACCGCACAGGTTCATTAAAATCCGATAAAATATTTTCAATTCCCTGATTAATTTCCTTCAAGTACTGTGTGATTCTGCTCAGCACAAAATAGAAAAAAAAGGAAAACAATAAAAGGAATCCCGCACCCATAAAATAAATTTTATTGTTTCCAATCACTTTCCAGTAGAGATCGATCGCCTGTTGCTCCGGCATATGAAACCACATAAAAAAATGTACAAATCCATCTGCAAACTTATGATTATAAATCCCATCTATGACAAGATTTTTGAAAAGATAGCCGACAAGCGCCGTAAACAGTACCACAAGCATTGTCTGAAGCAGAATGTTAATCTTTAACCTTGTATAATTTTTACTCTTCAACTTTATATCCTACTCCCCAAACCGTCTTAATAAAATCGCTCTTTCCGGTCGGCCCGCTCATCTTCTCACGCAGATGCCGAATATGTACCATGACTGTATTGTTACTGTTTTTGTAATACTTTTCTTTCCATACATTTTCAAACAATTCTTCCGAGCTGATAACCTTTCCACGGTTCTCACACAGCATCCACAAAAGATCAAATTCAATCGGTGTCAGTGTCAGCTGTTTCTCATTATAGACACACTCATGAGATTCTCTGTTTAGCTGAAGTCCTGCAAAATCAATGATATCTCCACTGTCAATCCTTGTTCCTTCATTATACTGTGTATATCTCCGAAGCTGCGCTTTCACTCTTGCGATTAGTTCCAGAGGATTAAACGGCTTCAAAATATAATCATCTGCACCAAGCGTCAGCCCAGTGATCTTATCAATATACTCCGTTTTTGCGGTAAGCATAATAACCGGAAATGTATACCTCTCTCGAATCTTCTTTAAAATTTCAAATCCATCAATCCCCGGAAGCATGACATCGAGGATTGCAAGATCAATCTTTGTCGTCTTCATACATTCCAACGCTTCTTCGCCGGTATAAAATGGATACACGGTATACTGATCACTCTGTAAATAGAGCGCAATCACATCCGCGATCTCCTTCTCATCATCTACAACTAAAATATTCATATTTCCTCCTCAATTCCCCTTACAATTTTAAAATGGCGAGGCAAAGTATACAAATACCCGCCCCGCCTTGGTTTCTTTCATTCTTTACAGTTCACAGTTATTCACAGTTCTTGGGAACGGAATGACATCTCTGATATTTGACATACCAGTCAGATACATCACACATCTTTCAAATCCAAGTCCGAATCCTGCATGTCTTGTAGAGCCATATTTTCTCAGATCCAGATAGAACTGATACTCTTCCGGATCCAGGTTCATCTCCTGCATACGCTTCAGCAGTTTGTCATAATCATCCTCTCTCTGGCTTCCTCCAATGAGCTCTCCGATTCCAGGAACAAGACAGTCTACCGCTGCTACTGTCTTATTGTCATCATTCATCTTCATGTAAAATGCCTTAATATCCTTCGGATAATCTGTCACAAATACCGGACGTTTGAACACTTCCTCTGTAAGATAGCGCTCATGTTCTGTCTGCAAGTCAACTCCCCATGACACTTTGAAGTCAAATTTATCATTGTTCTTCTCTAAGATCTCAATTGCCTCTGTGTAAGTTACACGTGCAAATTCAGAGGACACAACATTGTGGAGACGATCAAGAAGTCCCTTATCTACGAAAGAGTTGAAGAAATTCATCTCTTCCGGTGCGTTCTCCAGTACATAGTTGATGATATGCTTTAACATTGCCTCAGCAAGGATCATATCATCATCCAGATCTGCAAATGCGATCTCCGGTTCTACCATCCAGAATTCCGCTGCATGACGAGTTGTATTAGAGTTCTCTGCACGGAATGTCGGTCCAAATGTATATACATTACGGAATGCCTGCGCATATGTCTCTGCATTGAGCTGTCCACTTACAGTAAGACTTGTCTCCTTATTAAAGAAATCCTTCGTATAGTCCACACTTCCATCTGCATTCTTCGGGACATTCTCCATATCCAGTGTTGTGACACGGAACATCTCTCCTGCACCCTCGCAGTCACTTCCTGTGATCAGCGGTGTATGCACATACACAAACCCTCTCTCTTGGAAGAACTGGTGGATTGCATATGCGATCAAAGATCTTACACGAAATACTGCCTGGAATGTATTTGTTCTCGGACGAAGATGTGAAATTGTTCTCAAATATTCAAAGCTGTGACGCTTTTTCTGCAGCGGATAATCCGGTGCAGATGCCCCCTCTATGATCACTTCTTCTGCCTGGATCTCAAATGGCTGCTTTGCCTGAGGCGTAGCTACTAATGTTCCCTTTACAATAATAGCAGCACCTACATTTAGCTTGGAAATCTCCGCAAAATTGTCCATACTGTCGTGGTATACGACTGAAGTGTCTCAAAAAATGAACCGTCATTGACAACGATAAACCCAAATGTCTTAGAATCACGAATACTGCGCACCCATCCACCGACAGTAACCTGATTATCTAAGTATGCCTCTCTGTTCTTGTAAAGTTCTTTCACAGTTACTAATTCCATCTCTCACTACTCCTTTTCTTATATTTATCTACAACCGATGCCTGCACGATTTATCTTCTTCCACTGATTTCAGATTTCACTGTGTTCCATCTTTATCATTCTGCTTGAAAATAAAAGATACAGTACACCGGACAGATATGGCTGATTTGATATTCATTGTTACAGTATAACGCATTTTCTATGTTCTAGCAATCAAAAGTATAGATTTCTCAGTGATTTTTGGTGATTTTTAAAGTATTGATTTCAAAGAACGGTGAGACTATTTTTATCACTTTGAATCCAAGGAAAATGTCTTCTTAAACACCGAAGAACCTTGACTCCTCTTCATATTCCAGAATTTTTGAGACAATGAACGATGAACTGTTCTATTCCGAAGAAGAAATGATAAAAAAGACAGAAAATCTGCTTTTGATAGAAGGGACAAACTTGCAGAATCTATTGCGATGTGCTATATTAAAGATACAAAAGGGGAAACCATAAACGGCTTACCCAATAATTAAATGCTTAATTTACTTAAGCCGTCATTATTGCGAGTAATGGCGGCTATTTTCGTTTATCCTTGAAAATCTCGTAACAAAGACCTACAAGGGCAACAATGAATATTAATAACTGAATCAAATCAGAATATGTAACATACATTAGCATCGCCCTCCTTTCTTTCGTCTGGAGGGTTGCCCCTCCGTAAAAGAGGGTAAGCCGCCCGGCTTTGGTTTCCCTGCCAGAATTATAACATATTCTTAACCCGCTCTCAATTACCTTCTGTGTTTTCTCTGCCCCCTGAATCATCAAAACACCGTATCAACGAAAAACTACTAAGCCAATACTTTTAAGATATGGATTAGATTCTAACACCACTTTTATTTTCATTTCGAGCAAATGATGGAGACAGCTTGATTTTTAGTTCTACTCTATGCTATACTATCAACCGCTGAATCCCTTATAAAATAAGGTCTGGACGGGTTTCAGCAAAGTGTGTTCGAGACCTTCCACACGTAAAACAAAACTAAAGGAGATTTGAATTATGAAAAACAAAGGTGTAGTATTTACCACGCAGCAGCGATGATTGCTGCTATCTATGTCGTATTGACAGTTGTTTTTGCACCATTCAGCTTTGGATCGGTGCAGGTAAGAATTGCGGAAGCACTTACCATTCTGCCGGCATTTACCCCGGCTGCCATTCCGGGACTTTTTGTCGGATGTCTGATTGGAAATATTCTCGGAGGTGCAATGCTTCCGGATATTATCTTCGGAACACTTGCAACTTTAATCGGTGCTGTCTTCACTTATATTCTGCGCAATCAGAATAAATTTTTAGCACCGCTTCCACCAATTGTCGCAAATACAGTCATTATCCCATATGTACTGCGTTTTGCTTACGGGGAAGCAATCCCGATCCCGCTTCTTATGCTGAGCATCGGAATCGGTGAAGTGATTTCCTGCGGTGTACTCGGAATGATCCTTTATTTTACATTAAACAAATACAAACACCGTCTATTTGCTTTATAATATATCCTATAAAACTTTTTAGACACTGAGATTTTAAACGATTAATCTTGTTTGCAAAGAAAAAAACTGAGAATCTGCCTTAAGCGAAAGGCTATTCTCAGTTTTTTCATGTTTTCTTTCCGTTTTTATAATCCTGCTATTCTTTTTGCAGTCAAAACATATTTTCCTGCTAGTTAGTGATGGATACGATTTTGCTTTTACTTTAAATAGCCAAGATATGTGTTCCCGCTGGCCACAGTCAATGCCTCCAGTTCCTCATACGGAACTGAGACCTTCTCTCCGGTATCCGGTTTTACATAAGTGATCATACTATCGTTGTATCCAATCAGCAATACCGCATTATTTAAATCCGTCATAGCGATGATCGGAGTACCTTTTCCGAGGATATAACATAATTCTTCCGGACTGCATCCATGGAGATCAAGTACATTTCCTAGAAACTGTTCTTGGAGAATCTCGATCGGCTTTTTCCCCGCCGCCATTTCTCCGGCGGCATCTACTGTTTTCCTTCATAAGCGAAAAGACGGTTCAGCGCCGCTGCCAATGTGTTCCCTTCTTGATATGGACTGAGATCCACTCCTGCGATATCATACACAAGACTTCTGTTTCCTCGTTCCCATACATACTTCTGACTTTCTGATACTACAAGCCCTTGATTTTCATTTGCCTGCCGAATCGCATCTGCTGCACTTGCATAGATTCCAAGTAACTTTCCTTTTCCATAGGTATAAAATACTTCGGCCTCTCCTTCTTCCTCAAATGGAATCAGAACCGGATTCTCAAACAACACTTGCTTTGGCTTCAAAAGTTTCGGCTTCTTATCGGAAATTCCTGACTCATATTTAATTCTTACCTGCCGTTCTTTTTCGTCAGAAGTATATGTTTCTACCGAAATATTACTCTTTTCTACTTCTTCATTACTTGTAATATAATCCTTTGCAACCGCTGTATACACAGACTCATTTTTCACAACACGGTCTAATATCAACATTTTCTCTTCTACGGTCACTCCTGTCACATAGACTTGATCCGCCTGATAGGTCTTTACAACTTCATTGTCTGTATCACGGATTTCCAGCTTATACATCGGGCAGACATGCTCTCCTGTAACAAAAGCTCCTGCATCTTCCTTGCGCCCAATCCCATAGACGAAGTCCTCAGAAATAAATCCAAGCGGTCGAATAAATTCTCCAGAACTGCAAGTAACCGTCCGCTCTTTTCCAGTGACAAAATCAAGCACTTTAACTTCCTCCGCATTTTCAAGCGAAGAAACGGTCTGATAGGCAAGAAGTCTTCCATCTTTTGAAGATACATACTGGTCTTTTTCAAGATTCTCTACCAAAGCTTCCTTTTTCCCTTTTTCCAGATCAACTTTATAAAGTGTTCCTTCTTTCATTGCGTAGAGCACTTCTTGCTGCTCGTTATAATAGACAAGCTGCTCCTGTTCTTTTAATAAAATTTCACTGGAAATATTATCGGGAATGAATGCTTTTTCTTCCACAAAATTTTTCTCAATATCAAAAAGTAGATTGCCGTGCCGACTTCACCTTCATGTTCTCCTCGATTCATATACCCGATTACTTTAAATGTTGTGTCTCCCTGCTCATTGACCGATACAATCTGGATCTCATGTTCCTTGCATAAATTTCGAATGTCATATCCTTCGGAATCTGCAAAGCTAAATACAAGTGACAGTGCATCCTGGCTCTGATTATAATTCCACAATTCGCCTGCCTGTACAAAGGAAACGATCGTCCCTGCCTCATTTGCCATATAGGGAAGTTCTTCTTTCGCAATTCCCAGCAAAATTCCATTATTATCTAAAACATTCCCCGACGCATCTAATTCTTGTTCCATCGTCCGCTCATAATCAAGAAGGTATTCGGTTCCTTCTGCATATCTCACTTTCAGATACTCCCGTATCTGATAAACTTCCGTTTCATCCTGCTCTCCGGCACACTCCACTTCATAGTCATAGACAATGGTCATATAATTACCGCTAATTTCCTTAATACTTCTGCTGACTTCTCCTTTGATCTGCGGACGCAGTTCCCCCCAGGTCAAATGTTCTGCATCAGAATGGATTGTAACTTTCTGTAAATTCTCTGTCTCATCATCTTCCGTTCCATTCTCAAGATAGGCTGCGATCGACTCTGTATTTTCTTTTCCAAATGTCATATTGTGGAATCGTTCTGCAAATGCAAGACACGCATCGCTGTCTGTTCCTTCCTTTGTGCAGATCCTCGTGTAATAATAAATATCCTGTTTTTCCGTATGCAATGTCAGCTTTAAAATCGCTTCCCGATCTGCAAGCTCCAACCCTGGAAAAGTCAATGATGGTTCCTCACCGATTTCCTTTCTCTTTTCCTTATAAAGAATTTCTTTTCCATCTGACGAACATACTTCATAAGTCAGCGCTTTTATCGGCAACACTCCTTCTTCTATTCGGAGTGTGATTCCACTCTGAAAATCCACCGGTGTGATCGTGCTTCTCATTTTCCCTACATTCATCTCTGAAACATAACCTACCAATGGATTGATCTCATATTCTCCCGATACAATCTGTATCCTCGGCAGTGTCGCTCCCCCATATCTGCTGTCATATCAGCATTTCCCTGATTGGTCAGAAACTAAAGACGATGACAGCGATCAAAATACAAACGTCAGAATTCCTGCTCGTTTTACCTTTTCTTTCATGCAAAACTCCCCTTTATTGCAACAGTTCCCCTAATGTCGGGTGAATCTGTAAAAACTCCCGGCATCTTTCTATCTGTTCTTTATTATTCTTTTTCTTTCCTGTTTTATTGCTCTGATCAAAATATTCTTTGGCGTATGCTCCATATCGATAAACTCTAAGATCTGTGCATCATATCCTTCTCCCTCAAGATACTCCGCCCGCAGCGCGTCTGTAATCAATGCAGACATCCGCTCTTTAATCAGTCCATATTTCAGTACCGGTCTCAAGATCTCATTTTGAATCTGTCCATTGACTTCATGCTGACAGCATGGTACCGATAAAATTACTTTGGCATTCCACCCTACTGCTTTTGCAAGTGCAAAGTCTGTTGCAGTATCGCATGCATGCAATGTCACTACCATATCTACTTCCTCAACCCCGGTATAATCCGCAATATTTCCCTCGAGAAATTTTAACTTCTCATATCCATACTTTTCGCTAAGCTGATTGCAGTTTTCAATCACATCTTTTTTCAGATCCAGTCCGATGATCCGAATATCATAGTGCTTCAGTTCGTGCAGATAATAATACATCGCAAATGTCAGATAAGATTTGCCACATCCAAAATCAAGAATGGTTACCTCCCTGTCTTTTGCAAGTTGCGGCAGAATATCCTCAATAAATTCCAAAAAACGGTTGATCTGTCTGAACTTATCGAACTTACTCCGGACAACCTTCCCATCTGCCGTCATAACTCCGAGATCTTGTAAAAACGGAACCTGAACCCCTTCCTTCAAAATATAGTTTTTCGTCCGGTTGTGGGATAATTCTGCCTGCCGCTTCTCCCCCTTTGTTCTTTTTTTCTGAACAGTTACCTTCCCCTTTTTGCTCACGAGCACTGTGTATTGAAACTCCTTTGTCTCAATCTGCATCTGACGAAACAGTTCCATATCCTGTGTAAGTATGTGCAGCGCCTGTTCATACTCATAATTCTCATGAAATACTTGACGGTTTTTATGTGTCTCACATTGAAAGAAAAGTACATCCTTTATCAGTACAGGACGTACTTTCACTTTTACGATTTCTTCTTTTTTTCTCGGATTACTGAGTGTAGCTCCGATCAGATCTATATTGAGGATTTCTTCCAGTATTTTTTTAATCTCTTCCATCTGCTCTTTACTCCTTTTTTTCTTTCGTAGTTGTATTGTAATGCCTGCCCCCTGCAAATGCAAGAAAGGACAGGGAAATTTCATAATTTCCCCATCCTTTTTAGAGATATCTATCTTCGGGTCTGACCTTTTTCATACTTGATCTTCATCTATTCCCTGCAATAAGCTCTCTTATTTGCTTTCTTCCGGCTGCGGTTGTGGATTTCCCTGCTGCTGATACAGTCTTGGGAATACGATCGTCACTTTAAAAAGATCTCCGTCCAGATACAGTAAGAATTTTCCTCCTTGAAGTTCTGTCAGGTTTTTCGCAATCGACAATCCCAGTCCACTTCCTTCCGTACTTCTTGATACATCTCCGCGGATAAAACGTTCTGTCAATTCATCTGCGGAAATATTTAGCGGCTGTTCTGATACATTTTTGAGAGAAAATTGTACATAGCGGTCTGACATTCTCAAATCAGCATAAATTCTTGTACCTTCCATTGCATATTTGGCAGCATTATTATAAATATTTTCAATGACACGCCAAATTCTTCTGCTATCCACACGAATCATTGCCGGTTCCTTCGGCACATTAACAACGATACTTAAATTTCTCTTCTCAAATTTCTCTGCAAATTCCCCTGTCGTCTGGTTGATCAATTCTACCAGATCAATATTCATATAGTGCAATGTAATATTTCCACTGCTGATCTTCGATGCCTCTACCACATCTTCCGTCAGTGTTTTCAGCCGCTGGGATTTTGCATCTAAAATTTGCAGATATCCCTGAATCTTTGGATCTTCAAATTTCTCCTGCTTCAGAAGACCGACATAATTGATAATGGATGTCAAAGGAGTCTTAATATCGTGTGAGACATTTGTGATCAAATCTGTCTTCAGACGCTCATTTTTCATATTTGCCTCAACCGCATTGTGAATTCCTTCCCCAATGTGATTAATATTTTGTACAATCTCTGTATCCTCTTTCACCATATTTCCAATCGGAATTTTATAATTAACATCTCCAGATGCAATTCTCTGAATTCCAAACTTGATTCTCTGCTTCGCGATCGCGCTCTTTAACAGATATGCAAACACCGCTACATCCATTGCAAGAACAAACAAAACAAAGACTGGATGTCCGGTCGCCAACAATAACTGCAGTAACATAAATCCCATGTATCCCAACGTGATTTTTGTTGTACTTCTCCGGTTCTCCCAAAACACCCTAAACAAGTGTCCCACCCACCGTAAAACGCTGTTTTTCCAAAGAGTTCTCGCCTTGATCCGTTTGACAAGACTCAAATATCCTAACATTCCTACTGCACAAGTGATAAGAGTCCCAATTCCTCCGATCAATACCATCTCAAAAAAGCGTTCCTCAAATCCATAAGCAGAGGATATATAAAGTCCTTCTTCAGTATAGCCATATGACAGATCTCCCGGAAGACTCAACCCCGAAATCGGCAGCATGATTGCAAGTAGCATTCCTCCAACGATCAATGCCGCTGCGATCTCCGTCTTAATCCGGTCAAAAAAGTTCAGTGTAATTCCTTCTTTTCCATTTACATGACCTGTCACTGCCGTCAGCCAGATAAAACTTATCAGGAAAAGAATTGCCGAAACCGCACTTCCCACTACAATTACTTTCACCCACGGACTATACTGTTCATACTCTTTATTTTTCATATAAAAACTGTCTTGGATTGGATAATTCGTATCTACGGAAACTGCAAAAAGAAACTCCTCTTTCTGATTTGCACTTCCTGTCACCATATTCTTCCATTCTTCCGCCGAAACATCCATATTTGACTGAAAATCTGCAAGTTTCGGAGCGACAACTACATATTTTCCTGTGCAGTCATCTTTTTATATTTTCTTCTACTTTATTGTAATCTTTGTATGCACTGCGGTTCGTGTATACTTTTTTCGCTTTCTGGTCCACATACATATATGCCAGATTCGTATTTCCTTCTTCCACAGTCTCCAGCCCATCTTTGTACTGGTAATAATAATGAGGAAGGATCACCAGTGTATTGTCAAGTATTCTGTAAACTTCCTCAAGTTTTCCATTCCATTCTGCATCTGTATTGACCAGTTCCAGAAGATTCTTAAATCCTTCCGGTGCATACTTTTCATTGATCACGCCGTCTGAAAATTCCCAGCAGTCTACATAGAGTACTTTTCCTTCTTTATCTCTAATCGTTTTCTCTGCCTCATCAGAATAATAGCTGTCATTCATATATTCTTCATATCCCAGTTGTGCCATATATCCTTCCAGACTCATTTCTTCTGTTTCTATGAACTGCAACGATTTTTCTTCAATTAACTTCTTAAATTCAGATTTGTAATAATAATGGTATGTGCCATCTTCCTTTTTGCAGACAATGACTCCTTCTTCCTCCGTGTAGTCTATTCCATTGTAGGATTCTGCCCACTTGATCAGATCTCCAACTTGATATGCCATTCCCGATTTGTTTGTTCCATCTACCGCTCTTGCATTTTCATCAAATTTCTTCAAATCGATCAGTCTGTTTGTATCATATTTTCCTTCAGTCTCAAAAATCGGACGAAGTGTATTGTAGTCTAAAATGTTCGATACCGTTGTCTGTACTGTATCTTCAAACCCCTCACTGTCCTCATATGCAAGTGGTTTATCTTTCTGAAATGCACTCAGATATTCCTGCCCCGGATAAACAAGAATCCACGCAAGGCTGAGAACCATAATCACTGTAAGCACGTGCACCAGAACGAGCAGCAACCCTTTACACAATCTTGATTGATACCATTTATTCATACTTACTCCTTTCCAGAGCCTTACGGTCCGCCATCTTGCTAAATCAAAATGACATTCCCTGCTCTTTAAAGTTTCTCTATCTTATATCCGACCCCCCATACGACTTTCAAGTATCTCGGTTCCTTCGGATTGATTTCAATCTTTTCCCGTATATGGCGGATATGTACTGCGACCGTATTATCCGCGCCGATTGCGTCTTCGTTCCATATACTTTCATAGATTTGATTGATAGAAAAGACTTTTCCTTGATTTTTCACTAATAGTAATAAAATGTTATATTCGATAGGTGTCAGCCTGATAACATCTCCGTCAACTGTCACCTCTTTTAATTCATCATCAATTTTCAGCCCTCCCACAGTAAATACCGAACTTTTCTTCTCAACTACTGTGCTTCCAAGCTGTGTATATCTTCTAAGCTGGGATTTTACTCTTGCCACTAACTCCAGCGGATTAAATGGCTTTGTCAGATAATCATCTGCTCCTACATTCAATCCTAATATTTTGTCTGCATCTTCTGATTTTGCAGAGAGAATAATAATTGGCAGACTGTTTTTCTCTCTGATCTTTAACGTTGCCCTTATGCCGTCCAGTTTCGGCATCATCACATCAATAATAAGAAGGTCTACCTCCGTCGAATCAAGAACCTTGATCGCCTCCTGTCCATCGTAGGCTTTTAATACATTGTAACCTTCCTGCCGTAAATAAATTTCAATCGCTTCTACAATTTCTTTATCATCATCACATACTAATACATTAAACATATTTATCACCTCCTCTGTATTATACAAGGATAACAGTGATTTTTAAGAGGGGATTACGGAAATTATTAAGAAATGTTTAATTTCATATCACGATTTTAGTGGGTTTTCAAGCATTTTTGTTACTAATGTGTTACTAACGCGTTTAAATTAAGATGATACAATATATTCTTTTTCGTCCTCCCCTCAATGCGAAGGAGGATATTTTTATACCATTCTAAGCTCAATCGCTTCAATTTTCTTATTCATCCCAATCGTGCCGATCATGCCAGATGTCCAACGAGTCCAACCAATGTCCTGAATGTGTACTCTAGTCTGCAGTTTCTTTCCTTTCAGCCCCTCTGCAATCAATTCGATTGCTTCTAAATGCAGACCTTTTCCGGTCGTCCCGATGACGGTATCGTGTTTGATGTATCCAAAATCCTTAAGCCCGATATTTTGGATATGGGCACGAGCTTGATCTTAAAATCCAACTTACGCATGTCGATCTTGATTGCTTCCAGTGCCCGGTTCTGCCCAACGGTTCCGGCAGTGCCTCCGTTTACCGCATCCATCCAACCTTTACCAGATACATGTGCCTGATACCATAGAGGTGTTTTTGGCTTCGGTGGCTCTGCATTGCTCTTAATTCCAAATGCTCCCAAGATTCCTCTTGCAATGCCATCCATCTGATTATTAAAAATCGTAAGATCTCCAGTATTTGTAATAAATCCAACCTCTACGAGACGATAGCTATATCCTCTTGCTGCTGCTCTGTTTGGATTAGCGAGATCATCTCTGCCAACAATCAGATTTGATCGTCCCGGTAAAACACCGCCGATAAAACTTGCAAGGGCATTGTCGTACTGATCCGGATCAAATCCTGCCTTAATAATGACATGCCCTCCTTTGGCTCCTTCTGCTGCACTGTCCATGTGTAATTCCGTGATTTGCCAGTCATCCGGGATGTCAAGGCTACTGATACCATTGTCTGCATAATAATCTCTGTTAAAGTCCCCCAGAGTAACCCGATCGCCGCCGAGTGCTTTAATTCTCGTTGCTAATGCTCTTACTCTCTCTGCCTCACTAAATCCATTTGCACATGCTCCCGGATCTCCTGCTCCATGTCCTGCGATTACAAATAAATGCGCCATATTCTTTCTCCTTCCTGCTTTTTAAAACAAAAGAGGACGATCACTCGCCCTCTGAATCATTTTCCCTTAATTGCAATAATACATTTTTTAAATTTTCCGGTATCGGAGCCATAACAGCTGCATTTTCCAGCAAACTAATACCCTCATTCGCGATATAAAACATTATCACTACTTCTCGTAAAGGAACGGTATCATTTAATAATTTCTGTATTGCAAATGCAACTGCGATCACGATAAACATTGTTATTTTTTTAAGCAATCCCTTGAATCCGATCTCTGATGAGAGCTGATTTCGATACACTGCTTTTAAAAAGCCTGTTATGTAGTCAATCACAGCTAAGAATACGATTGTTTTTAGGAGGATATCCCACCCTCCAAGCCAATATACAATTACTCCTCCCACCGCACCAATTGCCATGCTTAAGTTATTAAATAATTTTCCATGTTCTTTTCATTTCCTCACTCTCCTAGATTTCGACTTCCAGATCCTTCAGGACCTGCTTTACCTGCTCCTTAATCTTTGCCGGTACATCATCGATGGTTTTTACACCCTTGACGATTAATGTTGCGTAAATTACTGCCATATCTTCCACCTCCTTCCGCATTAAAAATAGCAAAAAATCAAGCATTGCCATCCACCTCTCCGGGCTTAAGCAATGCCTGCATCTGTCCTATCATCTCGTATACTTCACACAACGCTAACTGCGTTGCAGTAAGTTCCTTTTCTGCCTGTTCTGCTCGCTTTTCTGCTTCTGCAAGGCGAGTTTCAGTATCTTTTCCTTGCTGTTCCATCTCGATCTCAAAAATCTTCCCTGTATTTTCACGGATGTACGAAAAAATAGTGTAATTTTCGAATATCTCTTCGATTTCCCCATGATCGTTTTCAACTTCTATTCTTGCTGTTGTGATCGCATCTGTAAAAAGATGCTTAAGCTGCTCATAGCAGTTGTTTAAGACACTTACATGCAGTTTCCCATCTTCCGATGAGATTGCTTGTACTTGCAATGTCTGTCCGTCTGCAAATAATAGTTTCATGTTATCATCTCCTTTCGATTTATATAAAAAATGATGATTTGTCAAAGAAAACATCTGATCTAGATACAAAAGTAAAAAACATGTCGTCTGCGCTAGGCAAATTTGCTTTCTGGGACGATGTGATTTCGCCGGAAGAAGGTAGCAAATCATTAACTATGAAAAAGAGCATGCGTAAAGACCACATGTATCTTGTATTTTCCGTAGATTGAACGGCAGTGAAAACGCATATCCTCCATATGCTTATTTACTATTCATACGGACAAACGAATGGGTTAAAACAGTAATAGGTGCAGAGAGTGACGTGGTTAGCCGAAAAATAAATGATGGCAAGTTAACTGTTACATTTAAAGATACCCAATGGACACGCATGACCGTATATGAGGTAATGTAGCACTCTTTTATTTTTTAAGATACAGTTCGCTCACATTAATACCAGTCCCTTCAGGGATTTGTACGTTTGGTATAATCATTACTTGTCCACTTTGGTCAATTTTAAAGTTGAATGATTTTAACTCATCAATGGTGATGCGCCGATACACGGAAAACAAAGGCGCACTGGAAGAAATGCTAAACGGTTTGTATTCTGTGCTTTTATTTAGTGTGGTTTTAGTGTTGGCGCTTATTCTAAACCATACCAAATTGCCATATTCCACAACCTGCGCAGTCAAATAGCTACCCTCGATAGTTCGAGTTTTGACAGCTAATTGATTATTTACTTTTTTTAATCCAATGGACAAATCATCATTTGTCATAGGGATGCTATACAGTGGCTCTATCTTTTCGATAGCAAGTCCATTAATCTTCACTCGATACATCGGCACTTCCGACTCAAATGCTCCCGATCGGATGTCCTGTTTATTCGGTACCGGGTCTTTTGCAACACTTCCGGTTTCCCCTTTAAGTACTGCAAATGTAGCATTTTCTTTTCCGGATTCTTCGTCTTTCTTGTATTTCACAACGATCATATCGTTTCGGAGTAATCCCGGTGTACCATTTTCGATTGTTACATCTTCGTACTCTCCGTCTCCTAAAATACATTGTCTACCGTATGCCATAAATACGCCGTCAAAAATACGCACTTGATTCGCAGATACCGCCTCTGCACGCATCTTCTCTCCGATATTTAGGACATAATTACCCGAGCCGATGATTCCAGCATTTAAGTCCGCATCCTGCTCTGCTGTAACGTGCTCCATGCCCCAGTATCCTGTTACTAATTCTAAAGCCATGTTATTGTTCTCCTTTCAATTTACATTCCAATGTTTCTATACCATTTTGATAAGTGTAGATCTTATTTGCTACCGGGCGACTAAGTGATACGCCAGTATCACGATCTCTCGCAGATACAATATCCCCAATTGCTAAGTCTGTTTTAGATGTATTTGCGGTAGCTGACTTATAATTCATCAACTCTTTCAATCGCTTCTTTCCCTCAGTTTCAAGCACCTCTGCATTTTCTGCCGAGGAATAATCATAGACTGCCGTTCGCTCATTAGTGCCTTTATAGTACTGTTTCTTCCCGATGCTTCCGTCTAACTGCACATACAAATGTACCACTGTTCGTTCCGTTAGTTCTCCTTTTCCAAGACAGATCAGGTGGTTAATGCCAGCCTGAAAGTCCCTAACAGACACCCCGATTTGATTATCGCCGTTATACTCCACATCTTCGCTGTAATTCTTAATATTTACAGCCCCGACAATCAACTTAAACGGCTCTCCGGTTTCTCCCCGCACTGCTTGTATATCGAGCCTTGCTTTGGATTTTCCAACATCGCTGTAAGCCTTCGAGGGCGGGAATGTACCGAAATTGATATTTAGGGATGTTTATTCCAGATGCAGAGTCCGGAACCTCGAAAAGAAGCCCCGTACCTTTGTTTAGCACTTTTCCCAATACCCGGTTTGCATCTCCGAACACTGTCAAATATCCTTGCCCGCTAGGCGGCTCTATAACCATGTGTTTAAGCAGTCCTCGCCAAGTATACCCTGTAAAAGTTATCTCTGCATCCTCGGTATTACTCTGTACATCCTCTATAATTCCACCAAACTCAGTACCCGGGGCAAATATGCAACAACCCTTTTTTACATCGTATCGTCTTACATCTTCTCTTGATAGGCTAATTTCAAAGTCATTCGTGTTACCTACATCTATATCAATATAAGATGCAATATCGAGATAGGACAGTTCCAACCTATCCACATCTGTCAAAATCATCTCCATGGTGGCTCGCTCCTTTCTTGGTAAAGTGTGAGATCGAAGGAGTATGTTGCATTCCATTTCACTGCATTCTTACCCGGCGGAATCTTTTGGAAAACATAATTTTTATTATCCCTTTTCCCGAAACAGTTTTTTTGCACGCCGTTTCTTGCATAGCGCACAACCGTTCTCTCTCTGCTATCAATCACGAGATATTCTGAGTCGTATAATGTTACGGCTACATGGTAAAGGTGATCACCTATCCAAATTTTCGGCTCGGTACACGGACCATAAATAGTCATTTTAAAACCGGATTCTACAAAATGATCATTGTCCAAGCGAGCCAGTTGATGATTGTGATAGTAATCATATTTATAATCTCGCAAATACCGTTTTTTTGCCGGTCGGTATCTCGTCTGGTATTTCCGTGGATAATCATGCTTGTAATCCGGATCCAATACTGAGTTACCAATAATATTGTCGCTCTCCTCTTTGACGTTCTCGTCAATCACAGACTGCGGGGACATATAGAAATGGTATTCTTTCTCATGGCACCAAAATGGATATGGCGCCATGATTGTTAATTCATTCTCTAGGTATCTTGTTGTCCGCAAATAATTATTTTTCTTGCTACCTATTATGTAACATTTGATAAATAATCATTTACAAAAAGCGTCCCAGGAATATTATGAATAATATCTTTTTCTGCAATTTCAAATAACTCATTTTTTATTTTTATACTTTCTTCTTCAGTGCTTCCGAAGACAATAGCTGGTATCGACTTTTCTTCAGGATTCCGGCTGAACGCTACTTTTGTTCCGAGTGTTTTGTATCCCCATTTATAATCACGCAAATCATTTTGATTAGAAAATAGATTCCTTATCCCGAATTCAATTGTTTGCCCTAAATGATTTACATATCTAATTTTCTCAATCATATTGTCTCACCATTCTTCCCAATTCTCGGTCACGCCATTTTATTTTTACATTATTTACAAGCACGTCAGTAATTGTATTTTTAAGCCAATCACTGCTTAAAAGCTCTAAAATTCCAAATAGCGCAGCTACTATATCATCTTTTTTGCTTTCGGCGCTTACTGCTTCTTTAATCATGCCTAGCATAGTATCTCTACCGATCATTATTTCTGCCCCCGCTTCTCCAGCGCCACGTACATTCCCGGTTATTGGATCCATTCCGAAAATTGTCGGTCTAGTAAACATGACTGGATTATTCATGGCTTTTTTGTACCACTCAATTCCAAAAGATGGTACAGACGGAGGTTTTAAGCTAAACTCACCTTTTATACTTATGTGTGGCAATTTAATCGGTGGCAAAGACCAACTAAAATCAAAGAAACTCTTCATCTTGTCGATTGCTGATTTAACCGCATTTTTGCCGCATTGATCGGCGTTTCAATTGCGCTCTTAATAGAATTCCATACACTTGAAGCTGTGCTTTTGATCGATTCAAATACACTTGATGTTGTGCTTTTAATTGAATTCCAAATGTTTGACACAGTGCTTTTAATACCATTTACAACGCTAGTGATGACTGATTTGATAGAATTCCATACACTGCTTGCAACGCTCTTTATGGCATTGAATACGCTTGATGTAACGCTGCTGATTGCATTCCAAACCGTCGTAACAACATTTTGATTGCATTAACAACAGTTGTCACGACTGTTTGATCACGTTCCATGCCATGCTTATGATTGTTTGCCATATATTCACGACAATTGTTATATAAGCCTTGATTGCATTAAACACGACCGTAATCACAGTTTTTACTACATTCACTCCCACTGTTACTATGTTCTTGATCTTATCCCATGCTTTTTGTATGATCCCTTTGCAATTTTCCCAAATGAATTGGAACGGCAAAGCGATAATCTGAACAGCTGCCGAAATAATAAGCCCTATTGTCTGCAATCCGACAGATACAACATTTTTAATAAATTCCCACGCCGTAGATACCGCATTTGATATGTTTGTCCATAGCGTGCTGAAGAATGTGGTGAATGCTTCCCAACCTGTTTGTAATGCTGTTATAACATTGTCCGCAGCTGACTTTATCGCTTCCCATACTCCTGAAGCAGTTGTTTTGATTGTCTCCCACAAACCAATCCAAAAGTTGCGGAATTCCTCTGACGTATTCCATAAATATAGGAACCCTGCCACAAGTCCAGCAATTAAAGAAATCACTAAACCGATAGGGTTTGCTTTCATCGCCGCATTTACTGCTAACATCGCAGTTTTAATTCCGAGCAGTGCTGCTTTGGCGGTTGCCATTATCTTTCCCCAGTTCATAATCAAAAGGAATGAGCTGACCGCAACAGTAAGACCTATCAGAACACCTTTTGCAATTTCTAATTCCGTCTTGTGTTCCGAAATCCATTTAGAGCATTTTTGATATGCAGCACTTGCCTTGTCTACTCCTGCCGAAAGCTTACCCATTGCCGGGATAACGACATTCTGAAGCAAAGGTTCTCCGATTTGCGACTTAAATTGCCGCCACTTTTCTGTCAAGTTAGCCTGCACGTTAGCATACTGATCCGCTTCCTTTGCAGCTTGTCCAGTTGCCCCGGATGCTGCCATCATGTCTTGCGCATACTGCAATCTTGTAGCCTGCTTCTTCGCTTCATCAAGGTTCGCCCATTCTTTCGCTTCCGAAACAATACATTGCTTTACTGCATAACTCGCTAACTGCGTATCATTTGCAAAGAGACCGATTGCTTCTCCACCCTCATAAGAGCCATTAATAAAGGAATTTAACGCCCCCATCGAATCTTCAAGGGATTTATCCCAAAAGGCAGCTGCATCGGATGCAAGAGTCAATCCATCCTGCGCTAGTGTGGTGGCATCGCCAATGTCATACCCTAGCCCCTTGAACTTCGCTGTCATGGAAGTCATATAAGGCGTTAAACGTGTGGAAACCATTCCTGTTGCATCGGCAATTTCGTTAATCTTTGCTTGCGCATTGTCCGAATAATTGCCCATGATCTGCTCAAATGCGGATTGCTCCGCAGCCACAGTAGCGGAAGCATCAACAACAGACTTGCCGAAATCAACTATCTTATCCACCGCAAACGCAGCCACTACCGCAGAGCCTATTTTTTTAAATGCACTTGACATTCTGTTGCCGGATTTCTCTGTTGTTCCCCCTGCACCTTCCGCCGAATCTCCAACGTCTTCCAAGCTATCTGCTGTTTCTTCTGCTGCATCGGATATTCTGCCGAGCGCTGTTTCTGCTTGTGCGTATTCCACCGACACCCTACCGACAAGGGAAAAAATATCTGCCATTAAAGTTCCCCCTTTCTATGTTGGCGGAGTAAAGTTTTTTAGTTCCATAGTGGATTTTTCCACAAATTCTTTAACTTGTTTTTTCGTCATAAATTCATTTGCAACATTATGTTTTTCTGAATTCGCTTCTTGCTTGCGTGCAGAATTGTTTTTTATTCCGTTCATGTAATCAGAAAAAGAAATAGGCTCATTCAGCATGTTTGCCGAATAAGCCAAGTACATTTTAAAAGCCTTGTCTTCGTTGTGCTGCTCAAGAATCGTTACGACTGTTTGGTGAAGCCTTTTTTTAGACAAAGCCCGTTGCAAATATAAATACGGGTTGTGATACCGCTTGTTTAGCAATTCTTCAAATTTTCCTGCCCCATATTGAGCAATGACGAAACTTCCTTGAAAAAATCAGAAATGTCCTCTAATTTCGTAAAGTCTTTAATCAGTCTAACGGCTGCTGAAGGTTTCAGATGCCTAATTTCTTCAATTTCAACATCCTTGCCGTTATCCCACTTCGTACATCCTGCAAAAAATGAATAGATTTCATTCCTTGCTTTCGGGAAGTTCTTGACAAGGATCCCACCAAATTTCATTGCAACCATAACCCCGATCGCTTCCGTATTTTTTCCGCTTTCTGACATCGCTGCGATCTCATTCGGATTCACGGAAGACAACACCTCTTCTGCTCCGATTGCATTGATTACTTCGCAAAAGTCAAAAACATTGTCAAATTCTAATTCTTTAAATTTAATCTCTGCCATTATTCAGATACCACCTTTCTCAAGCCTACGCTCCCCCATTTTCAAAAATAATTTTCACGTCTAGTTTGTTCAAATTTCCGCTTGCCGGGTCTGCCGTACTTTCAAACTTTACTTTAAACACGGACTGCTCAGCGTTTTTTGTTTCAAGTTCAAATGCTTCCGTGCAGATTGCATTCGGAAGAATGATAAGAACTTCTTCCCATCTGATTTCGTTCCGAATAAAGCAATGTTTTCAAGATAATCTGTTTCTGAGATGATTCCCTTGCTCTTGTAAGCCGTATATCCTTCGTGTTGAGCTTCTGTATCTTTTTCGAGATATAAAGCATCCATGAGAATCTGTTCCGTAAGTTCGGTCATGTTCGCTTCAATATAGCTGCTTCGCCAACAAGCTGTTTACTAATGCCTTTCACAAGGACTGTTGCGCCATCAACCTCAATATCCATCCATTTTTTTCCCAATTAAATTTTGTACCTCCGGATGTTGCGCCTAACGGCTCGCCCTTCCATCCTGAAGTTTCGTATTTTACATTTTTGTATACAGCGCACGCATTCAGAATCATGTTTTTTACTGTTTCCGTAGTAATGCCGTGTGTCTTCAATGCTCCTGCTGCCATAATCATTCACCTTCCCATTCTTGTATAAATAACGTTATTGTTATCTTTTTCAATTCCGTTTCACCTGTCGGAATCATGTTCACACCGCCGTAGCGAATAGAAAAAGCCTTGTTGCCAACAACGGCTACAAGGCTTGCAAATATTTTTTTAATTTTCTCATCAGCTTTGAGAAGTTCAAGTCTGCTGTTCCGTGTCCACCCATCAAGAATGAGTGTGCCTGATGTTTTTTTGTTCTCGTAAACATAATCATCAGACGTACATTCTCCGACAAAATACGGATACTTGATTTCACCCGTCCATTCTCCAAACTGATAATTGATTCCGGCGGCTTCTAGTTTCTCTTTTATAAAATTCAAAACATCAACCATTTAACCGCCTACGCTTTCTTTAATTTTTTGTTTAATCGCCGTATGATCGTATTTCGCTTCATTGTAAACGCCTTGAACAACGGTCTTTGGGGCTTTTTACCCCTTGTTCTGTGCCATACCCCGGTAATGTCCTCATAAACCCATCCACCCTTTCTTCCGTTACCATGTAGAGCGTATTCGCCAGTACCGAATTCTTCCCAAATAGCATTTTCAAGGTTGCTTCCAACCTGAAGTTCCGCTTGTCCTGCCATAAGAGATTCCCGTACATGATAATCATAAGAACCTGCTGTCTGCCCCGTATCTCTCCGTGAATTCCTAACAGTTTGTGTTACAAGTTCGCCGCCTATTTCATGCAGAGCAGCAGAAATTCCGTCAGCAATGGCTTCTTTCATTCTGATTGTGTTATTTTCAAAGTCAAGTTCAATTCCCATTACTGCCCTCCAGTGTACTTCAAATAAATTTCAAGATGCTGATTCAGGTTCATAGGATTGTCAATCAGCATGATGTCATATTCTAGTCCTGCAATCAGCATCCGACTGTTTTCCGCAGTAATTTGTTCGGACATTGCGAAGTAATCGCATATAAAAATATGAGCTGATTCCTGCACTTTGGAATTATAGACAGTGCGCTTTGAGTCACCGCTTGAAAGGTCAAGAAACCCTGTGATTTCATGCACCGTTTTCCATGCCGGAACGCTTTCGCCGATTTCATTTTTGATTGCTCCGTTCTGCATCTGCAACAGTGCTTTGATGTTTCCGCCTATCATGCTAGAACCTCGCTTTCATATACGGCTTTAAAAAGCCCATGAGTGATGCAGGATATCCCATTACCACATTTTTATCTGTCATATCAAAATACGTCACAGAGTGCCTAGAAATCGTTTCGGAAGCAATTCCTACCTTGTCCCTGTTTTCAATATCCCACTTCAGGAGATTAATCACTCCTTGCTGCACATCAAGAGGATATTTCACAAGGGTTGCAAGTGCGTGTGGCTCGTCAATCAATGCTTCATTCAGCGTTGTCATTGATTCCGCAATCTCTTTGACTGTGTAAACACCATCGTTGAACCTTGTTTCGGAAAGCTGAACAGTATCACCAACCTTAAAAATAAGCGATGCAAGGAATAATTTCTGCGAAACAATATTGCACTGTGTGCGGATGTTCCTCTGCTGGAAATTATTGTTTGTATATTTTCGCACCAACTGTTCAAGTGCCTGAAGTTTTTCTTCAAGCACTTCGTCAGTCAGGTTAGTTTTGATATACATTTTAGCTTTCGCTGCTGTTACAATCACACGAACACCGCCTTCCTTATTTTTTATCCGGTGTGTCTGTTGGCTCTTCGGGATCTTCCATAATTGATTCTACGGTGTAGCCATCATGTGTGCGGAACCACTCCGCAAGCCAATCATCTGTGATCCGTGCGGAACCGTGCGCAAACTGCGCTCCGCCTGCACCTTCTCCACAATAAGACGGATTTCTTTTACTGTAACAATGTATTCTTTCACTTTAGCTTTCTGCGATTTTGCTGCCATCGTTATTCTCCTTTCTCGATTACTGAAGCTTAATATTTCTAAGAACTCCGGCATGTTTCGTGTTCTTCAGAACTGTTGCTGCTACCATTTCCACTTCTCCTTCTTTCACTGCGCCCGGCTTGCTAAAATCAGGGATATACTGCGAAATTGCAGAATTTCCTGTGATTGTGGCAGCATGGAACCCTTCATTTACATCGAATTTAACGGCATAAATGTCAGTTAAACCTGTCTGCGATGTGCTTACTGTTCTAGCGATTCCGGCAGGTACGCACGGCTTAGCTGTTCCCGATGCTTCATAGTGGTTCTTTAAGTCCATGAAGCGAACGCCATCCATCGAAAGAACTTCTTTCCGAATGCTTCTTCACTTTCTGTCTTATAGCCTAAGATTCTAGCCATTGTCTGCACTTTCGAAATCATACTAGAATTCATCAGAAGCGCATCTGCGGAAGTTTCTCGAATGAGAATCTGCAACATTTCATATAACTGATCTGCATTTTCTTTAAGTTTTGCAATCGTAGAAATGTCGATAACGGCATCCTTGTTGAACTCTGAAGAAGTGTTCGCAAGCATCTTGTCTAGTCCGTCAAATTCTTCGCTGCGTGTTGTTTTATCCCCATTAATAAGCGTGTAATGGAATAAGCTAACTGCCGCTTTGATTTTCTGCTCCATCTGAAATGCCATATTATTAAAACGCCCTTCTGACTGTTTCAGAACTCTGTCCATTCCAAATTTTCCACCAAAGATTTTCAAGTTCAGCTGATTTCTTTTCCAGTGTTGCTTCCTGCGCTGCATATTCTGCGTTTAATTTACGGAATGCAGCTGTTGCCGGAGTTTTAGTCTGCATATATGTGTAAGTCAGTGTGCTACCGCCGGAAGGGCTAACAGTATTGTCAAACGGTAATACTTGTAAGATTTCTGATTCCCTCAGAAATGTATCAACTACCTGTTCAGCTACTTTGTCGGACATTCCCGCTTTCATGTCATTTAGTGTCATCGGCATAATTTTTCACCTTTTTAACCTTTCTATTTGTTTGATTCAAATTGCATCTGCAAGGCTTCTGCAAGTGTTTGTGGTGCTTTATTGTGATCCTGATTCTCTGGAAGTCTGTTTTCGTCAATCACGATTCCTTCATGACTTCCATTTTCTTCCGCTTTAAATTGCAATGGAAATTGCTTTTTTAAATCTGAAATCTTTTCATCAATCCCTTTCACATTCCCTTTTTCATCAAGTTCAAGATCGCCGATTTCTTTTAGCTTAAACATCATATAGTCGATGTCTGTTGCTTTTGCACCGAGAAGAGCCACCTTTACAGCACTTTCAAGCTTTGTCTGCCTTAATTGCTCTTGTAACTGTGACACCTGTGTTTCATATGCTGTTACCTTGCCTTGCAGTTCATCATTTCCTTTTGTACCTTTTTTTAGTTCTTCGATTAAGGTATTTGCACTGTCAAGTTCTTTTCCCTTGCCGTCAAATAATGCTTGCAAGTCGTCATATTTCAATCTGCTCACATATTCACCACTTGCAAGGTTTCCAAGTTTAATCTGCTTGTCTTTGTGTTCCTCTGCGCCGTTGTATGCATCCAACGCCGTTTTTACTTGCTTATACAGTTCATCTCCAAAAATTTCTTTTAAAAATTCCATGTCGTTACCTTTCTCATTGCGCTGTTTTTATGTCCGGTGTCCCCGGTGCAACGTGCTGTTTTATATCCCTTGCAATCGGGAAAATTGCCATAGTTTAAATGCCATCAGCTTTTCGGGCAATAAAAACCACCTCAGCATATTGTGATATGCCGTAGTGGTATGTTTCACTTTATATTTGCTTTAAAAGTGCCTGCACCTGCTCTTTTAAGCTCTCCGGTACCTCGCCGATTGCCAAGTGTCCACCTTTGATCCTATTAGCTAAAAACTGTGCCATAACTTACACCCCCATTTTCATAGTCGCAAGAATTAACTCCTGCACCGCTTGGTCTGTGATTTCCTGTGCCGTTTGTGTTGCTTTTAAGTCCTTTTGTAACTTTCCGTAGGCGCTCATACCATCATCGACTGCTTCGTATTCCTTGATTTACACGATCGATGTACAGCTCGTACTCTGAGCATCATCGATGTACGTACGT
>ENA-OQIC01000240-OQIC01000240.1-human-gut-metagenome-genome-assembly--contig:-NODE-240-length-25395-cov-2.455319_pt1 | contig 25395 bp, 25 predicted proteins | sample MGYA00242572_ERZ504736 | MGnify/ENA primary metagenome ERZ504736 (study PRJEB26092, sample SAMD00036201) | human gut metagenome | host: Homo sapiens | study: EMG produced TPA metagenomics assembly of...
ATAAAAAATTCCGAAAGAAAAACACTGATAATAAGCAAAATAGCTTTTTATCAGTGTTTTTTATTACCCTAAGGTTTGCAAAATCAAAAACTTTCACTACCTTTGCAACCGCAAACAAGAAAGGTGCCATAGCTCAGTTGGTAGAGCAAAGGACTGAAAATCCTTGTGTCCCCGGTTCGATTCCTGGTGGCACCACTTAGAAGAAAAGCAAAAGCAGTAAAATCCTGATTTCCAAACGAAATCGGGATTTTTTGTTTTCCGCAGGAACGCAAAAACGGCAGAATATTACCGTTTCCGGTGTTCCAATCGGTGGAGCAAGAAAGGTGGAGCGCGAATCTCCACCGAACAAGATTATTTCTCTCTGATTTGCAATATTTTGCGTATCAAGAAAGCGTGCATGGTTTCCTACTTTTGTCCAACGAAAAAACTGTAGGAACATGAAACGAAACTCATTCAATGTGCTTTTCTTTATCAAGAAAGCCAAACTGCTGAAAAACGGGGAAGCCTCCGTGTGTATGCGCATCACCGTGAACGGTGCGCGAGTGGAAAACAATATCCGCATGAGCATTGAGCCTGCCCTCTGGAATCAGGCAAAGGAATGCGCCAAGGGCAAGAGCCGCAAGGCTTGTGAACTCAACCTCTATATCGAACAAGCCAAAATCAAGTTGCGCAAGCTGTTCGATGAGCTGGAAGAGCGGAATCATCCCGTCACAGCCCAAATTTTACAAGAGAAGTTCTTCGGAGTTAACAAGGACGTGAAGGAAGTCCGCACGCTCATCAAAACCATACAGGAACATAATGACCAATGCCGTGAACTTGTAGGCAAGGACTATGCGCTGATTACCGTCCGCCGTTATGAAAGTTGCAAACGCTATCTGGCGGAACTTATCAGACTGAAATACGATAAGGAGGATTTGCCATTGTCGGAAGTCAATGGTGAGTTGATACGAGCCTTTGAGTTTTACTTGAAGACGGAAAAGGAGTGCCAACAGAATACGGTCATCCGCTATATGAAGTGCCTGAAGAAGATAACCAATCTCGCACTTGCCAACGAATGGATTACCAAAGACCCGTTTATCGGTATCAAGTTCCACGAGAAGGAAGTAATCCGTGAATTTCTGACCTTGGATGAACTGCACCGTATCTACAACAAGGAGTTTTCCCTTGACAGGATTACAGTTGTGCGAGATGTTTTCATCTTTGCATCGTTCACTGGGTTGGCGTTCATAGATGTGCAACAGCTATCTGCCGAACATATCGTTCAAGATAACAATGGCAATTATTGGATTCGCAAGCCTCGCCAAAAGACGAAGAACATGTGCAACATTCCCTTGCTCGATATTCCGATGCAGATTTTGGAGAAATACAAAAGCCATCCTACTTGCCAAAAGAAAAACGTATTGCTCCCTGTCCCCTGCAATCAAAAGATGAACAGTTATCTGAAAGAGATTGCCGATTTGTGTGGTATTTCAAAGTGCTTGACCACGCACGTTGCCCGGCACTCGTATGCGACCTCTGTGTGCCTCGCCAATGGCGTAAGCATTGAAAATGTGGCGAAAATGCTCGGTCATTCCAATATAAAGATGACGCAGCACTATGCTCGTGTGTTGGATTCTTCCATTCTCAAAGATATGATGAATGTGAAAAGTGCCTTATCAAAAAGTCTTTGATTATGGATAGAGGAGTAATTACCATCAGTGAAACAGGCGCAGTTACCATACCGACTGCCTCCGTGTGGATGACCAAGTTTGAGATAGCCGACCTGTTCGGGGTATTCTCGTGCGACATTCGTAAGGTGATTCATGCCATATATAAAGGCAGAGAGTTGGACGAATGTGATACAATGAAGTATGTCAAACAACCTGACGGCATCAGCTATGATGTTTATAACCTTGAAATGGCCATAGCCATTGCATTCAGGATATGCAGCAGAGAGAGTATCCGATTCCGGCAGTTTGTGATGAATGAAATCTGCGCTACCAAGAAAGGAAGCCCGGTCACGTTGTTCTTCTCTTGTGGCAAGAGCAGCAACCTATGGTATAGCTGAGGTTAATCCCGTCAGCCGCCCGTTCCCGATGCACGGATGCAAAGGTAGCGTGTGGCTCTGAAGGCATCGGCAAGGTCGGGCGGCGGAACCGTTTCGGGCAGAATCTTCCTCAAACGGGGTTGAGTGTATTCTACCCGAAAACCCTGCCACTGCCAGCCACACGCTTGAAAGGCATCCGGCAACGGAAACAAGCGACTGACGGGAAATCAGAAGAAATAGAGGAACGGCTTACAGACGAAGCTAAACATTGATGCTTCATCCGTAAGCCATTCCTTTTTATTGTACCATTGCTGCCGCAAACATAAGGCAGACGGCAAACTGCGCTCCTTCAAGAAAATCAGGTTGCTTCAGTCGGTAGGCAGATTGGTAGCCGTCAGCCAGCATCCTTTCGATGTCGGATTCACGGTAGAGGATTTTACCTCCAAACTGGATGTAGCAATACGCCCCTCGTTGCGATAGTCCTGAAGTGTCCGACGACTTACTTTCAACCGTGCCGACACCTCCTTGTCGGTGAAGAAACGCTCCCCGTTCAGTGTCGGGCGGTAGTTGGCGGTCAGATGCTCTACGTTGTTAAGCAGACGGTCAAGGCTGCCCATGAAGTGGATTATCCACTCGTTTTCTTTGTTAATCAGTTCGTTCATGTTACTCTGGATTTAGTGGGATTGATTTTCATTACTCCGTGTGACGATCGGATTGTGCTGCCGTTGTACTTATCTTCTTTCGCTTGCCTTCCACTGCTGGCATAATACGCTGCACGTCTTCGTGGCGATAATATATCTTGTGGTTGATTTGACTATACCAAAGTCCCGTTGTCTCTAAGCGTCTGTAATGTGCGTGGGCTGATGTTGAGCATCCGGCACACGTCTTGGTTGTCCATCACTCGCTCATTTTCTTTTCGCCGTGCCTATGGCAGATGGCATCCATACGGCTGACGAAGCGGTCGAACTTGGCGACCAGTTCCTCAAAGGTCTTTCTCTCATTGATACGATTTCCATATTGTCTTTCTTTTAGTTGTTACTGTTTCTTCTGCCGCAAAGGAATATATAATCTGGTTTCCTGCAATGGATTTTTCGGAAGTGGCAGCGTGTTGCGTCAATAGGTAGCCCTTGTCCGGGATGCCGTCTTTCCTTTAGCCGTTATCATTCCTTCTTCCGCAAAGAAATACATAATCCGGCATCCGGCAATGGTTTCAATCAAGTCTGGCAGCAAGTGGCATAGGGTGGTAGAGGTTGGCACAGGCATAGCTCACAGATTGCCCAATCCGTTCAGCCCTTAATTCCCATATTTAATAAGGAAGCCACAACCAAAATAAGGCTTAATTCAAGATTGACCGTAATTGAGCCTTTCCCCTTTCGGTCATATATATCCGGCAAAACGGTGAAGTCCGCACCGCCTTGTCAACCGCCATAAAGCAAAACCATACAAAATTGCCCAAATGAATCCAAGTGCTTGACTGACTGCATTAAAGCACCTTACTTTGCTCCCGATAATCGGTCGAGGTGCTTACCAAGACCACAGTTAATAACTTAATCAATTTGTTTTTTTACAATGAAGAGAGAACCAAACATTACAGAGCAGCAGGCTCGTGAAATCGTGGAAAAGATGGGACGCAGGGAATCCTACACTCCCAAGTCGATGAATGACATCTACAGGCGTATCGGTCTAGAGCCGGATGAGCCGGAACAGCCCGGCAAGACCGTCACGGAAGAAACGGAGACCGCTATGGCGGATGAACCGTCAAGTGAGGCGGTCGGGGAAATTGCAATGCCGCAGAAGCGTGTCAGCTGCAAGCAGCGCAGGCTGTCGCTGGAGGAATACCGCGCACCTATCTCCAAGTCCCCAAGATTGTCAACCGCAAGCCCGTGTTCGTCAGCGAGGAGGTGCGTGACGAACTGGACAGGATTGTCCGCTTCCTCGGAGGAAAGGGCATGAGCGCATCGGGGCTGATCGAGAACCTCGTCCGTCTGCACCTCGACACCTACCGGAATGACATCGAGCAGTGGCGCAAGCTCTGACGGAATTACAGAAAGTCGGTTGGGCTGGTGAATACACTTCATCGGCTTAACCGATACCCAAGATGAGTGACTACACTCGGAAACAAATCCGACAGTCGGAGGATTTTTGTGTCCTCAAAGACACAGCAAGATATATTTTCAGTTACCCGAATAATTCTAAGTAACTGAAAATGCTTTCACCGCCGTGGGCAGAATTATCCTCCGCAGTCGGATAATTTCGGGGTTCATTAATCAAAGATTAAACAATGGACAAGCCATAAAATTGAAAAATAAGAAGCATGAAAAAGAAGAGCAAGTACGGGAGAAATCCCAAATTGAACCCGAAGACGCACTGCGTGATGGTGCGCTTCGACGATGTGGAATGGAACAGGTTCCTGACGATGTACGAGGAATCGAACGTGTATGCGAAAGCCGTCTTTCTCAAGGCGCACTTCTTCGGGCAGAAGTTCAAGGTGCTGAAGGTGGACAAGACGATGCTGGAATATTACACCAAGCTGTCGGACTTCCATGCCCAGTTCCGTTGCATCGGCACGAATTACAATCAGGTCGTAAAAGAGTTGCGCATCCACTTTTCGGAGAAGAAGGCAATGGCGTTGCTCTACAGGCTGGAGAAGTGTACCATTGACCTCGTGAAGCTGAGCCGGGAGATTGTGGAACTTTCAAGAGAGATGGAGAAGTGTTATCAATCCAAATCTGATTGATATGGCAAGTGTAAAAGTAAAGTTCAGACCTTCAACGACTACAGGCAAGGAAGGCACAATCTACTATCAGGTGATTCACAACCGTGTGGTCAGACAGATATATACCGACTATAAACTTTTCGCTTCGGAATGGCAGTCCCATTCGAAGCGGTTATCCTGCATCGTGTTCCGAATAAGCAAGAGCGGAACAACTATCTACTTTCGATAACCTCACGCATCAGATGGGATAAGGACAGGTTAAACAAGATTATACAGGTCTTATCCCAATCCGGCACATTTGTGACGGATGATGTAGTCGTGCGCTTTCAAAACAACAGACAGGGACCATCGTTTAACAACTATATCCGCCAGCAGATTGCCAGATTGAAACGCTTGGGGAAGATACGCACCTCGGAAACCTATACGGCAGCACTGCGAAGTTTCAACGGTTTTATGAATGACAAGGAGGTCTTGTTTGACCAGATTAATTCAGACTTGATTGCGGAATATGAGGCTTATCTGAAAGGAAGAGGCAACTCGCCCAATACCGTGTCATTCTATATGCGAATACTGAAATCGGTCTATAACCGTGCCGTAGAAGAAGGACTGACCGAGCAACGGCATCCGTTCAAGTCTGTCTATACGGGAGTGGAGAAAACCTTGAAGCGAGCTATATCGCTCAACCACCTTAAACGTATCAAAGGGTTGGACTTGTCTTTGAAGCCTAACCTTGACTTTGCCCGTGATATGTTCCTGTTCTCTTTTTACACAAGGGGTATGTCGTTCATTGACATGGCTTATCTGAGGAAGAAAGACTTGCAGAACAGTATCCTTTCCTATCGCAGACGAAAGACGGGACAGCAGTTATTCATCAAATGGGAAAAATGTATGCAGGAGATTGTTGATAAATACCCCGTAAACGAAACGGAATACCTCCTGCCCATCATTATACAACGGGATGTGGATTATCGGAAGCAATACACCAATGAGCTTCATCGGGTAAATCATTTGTTGAAAAAATAGGAAAACAGTTGGGCTTGTCGATACCATTAACGATGTATGTAGGACGGCACTCATGGGCAAGTGTCGCCAAGAGCCGTAATGTGCCTATTTCTGTAATCAGCGAGGGTATGGGGCATGATTCAGAGAACACCACACAGATTTATCTTGCATCACTTGATACTTCTGTGGTGGATAAAGCCAATAAGAAGATACTGGATTTGCTGTGAAACTGTGAATGTTTTGCAAATCAGTCCAACGCTTGCCAAGAGACGGATATTATAATTCAAAGTTAACGCAAAATAATGATTATTAGGCCATAAAACGCTAAAAATCTTGTCTGTTGCAATATCTCTGTTTTGCGAAAGATCTTAGATGTTTTGCAAATTTGTCAACCAAAAGATAAAAGTTAGCTCACTATCAGCGAGATATAACAACTTGTCCGTCTCTTGGCAAGAGATGAAAATCTTGGTTGATAGTTATGGCTCGTATATACGATAATATTGAAATAAAATTTGAAGATGGTCTCAATGATATAATCAGCAATGTCGGCGTAAAACGTGTGGACTTTTGTGTTGGTTATTTTAATTTACGCGGATGGACAAAAGTAGTACACCAAGTGGAACATTTGGAAGGCGACTTTGTCGTTGAAGGTTCCGAGAGCATCCATCGAACCTGTCGGTTGCTCATTGGTATGTACCAACCTCCGGCAGAATTGGTGAAAATGCTATATGCCCAAGGAGACAACACTCCTGACGCGGACATGGTACAGAAGGTAAAACGGCAGATAGCACAGGATTTTCGCCATCAGCTCCTTATTGGCATACCCACAAAACAGGACGAATGGGCACTACGGCAACTTTCAGCACAACTCAAATCCAAGAAAGTGGTGGTGAAACTTTCTGTCCGTGAGCCGCTTCACGCTAAACTGTATCTTGCACATCGTCCCGAAGACCGCTCGAATCCCATTCAGGCGATAATGGGCAGCAGCAACCTCACTTATTCCGGGCTTACCAAGCAAGGGGAACTCAATGCCGAATTTGGCGACCGTGACCAAGCCGAGAAATTCAATACATGGTTCAATGACCGCTGGAACGACCGTTTCTGCGTGGATATTACCGAGGAACTTGTCAAAGCCATAGACGAAAGTTGGGCGGCCGAAAAACTGATTCCTCCTTACCATATTTATCTCAAAATAGCTTACCACCTCAGCGAAGAGGCACGTAATGGAATAAAGGAGTTTACATTGCCTCCGATATTCCAAAGAGAGCTTTTCGATTTCCAGCAGAACGCAGTCAAGATAGTCGCCCGTCATCTTAACAACGACAGACGACGCGGTGCAATGATTGGTGATGTGGTGGGTCTCGGCAAGACCATTACAGCCTGTGCCGTTGCCAAGATTTATGAAATGACTTATGCCACCAGCACCTTGATTATTTGCCCTGCCAATCTTCAGGAGATGTGGCGCAAGTATATCAGGAAATACGACCTCAAAGCGGAAGTCATGTCTATGTCGAAGGTGATGGATATCGACAATATGCGCTATTTCCGTCTGATAATCGTGGATGAAAGCCACAACCTTCGCAACGCGGGCAAACGATACAACCAAATCCGCCAACTTATCGAACGTCAGTCAAGCCGTGTTCTGCTTCTGACTGCGACTCCATACAATAAGCATTACAGCGACCTCAGCAACCAACTCCGACTTTTCATCAACGATGATCAAGACCTCGGTGTCCGCCCGGAGCGTTACATTGAAAGTCTGGGCGGAGAGCGCGGTTTTATGCAACGCCACGGTGATGTACATATCCGTACTATACGGGCTTTCAACCAAAGCGAGAATGTGGAAGACTGGAGCGAACTGATGAAGCTGTTTCTTGTTCGTCGGACACGCTCGTTTATCCGCGAGAATTTTGCCAAGACCGATGAAGCTAACGGTAGGAAGTATCTGGAATTTTCCAATGGCGCACGTTCCTATTTCCCCGACCGCGTTCCGAAGTCCATCAAGTTCAAGACCGAATCCGGCGACCAGTACACCCGTCTTTATTCAGAGGAAATGATTGCTCTTATGGAGGAACTCGCTCTTCCTCGATATGGTCTGAGCCTGTATATCAGCGAAAAGGAAGCGACCGATGCGCCCAAGCATATCTCCGCATTGATTGAAAACCTTTCTCGTGCCGGGTCAAGAATGATGGGATTCTGCAAATCGACATTCTTCAAACGCATGGATTCGAGCGGTTTTTCATTTCTTCTTACCCTCTATCGCCATGTGCTTCGTAACTGCGTTTACATTTATGCACTCGATAACAAGCTGCCTGTGCCTATCGGAGATGACAACAACCTGCCCGAAGATTACACGGAGGACGAGGATACCGGCACTGACATCTTCGGACGGCACGACTCTGACACCCCGGTTGATGCCTCGCTGAATATTCCCACTGACATGGCGGTGTATATGAAGAAAGCCGGAGAGTATTACAATGTCATTGCCAGTAAGTCCAACCTGTCATGGCTTGATGCCAGATACTTCAAGCGCACGCTCAAACAGAAACTTAAAAAGGATTGCGAGACCATTCTCTCTATGATTGCGCTATGTGGCAAATGGGAGCAGAAGCAGGACCAGAAACTCAATGAACTGGAAAGCCTGCTTCGCGGTGACGCTCATTGCAATGACAAAGTCGTGGTATTCACCCAGTTTTCCGACACGGCACGTTATATCTATTACCAGCTCCGCAAGCGTGGATTCACGAATATAGATTATGCCACAGGCGACCGGGACAATCCTACTGTCATTGTAGAGAGGTTCTCTCCGAACAGTAACGATGCGACAGGCAAATACACAACTGAGGAGCAGACCCGTATTCTCATCGCCACCGATGTGCTTTCCGAAGGTCATAACCTTCAGGATGCCCATGTCATCGTGAACTATGACCTGCCGTGGGCTATCATCCGCTTGATTCAACGTGCCGGACGTGTTGACCGTATCGGCCAGCAAGCCGAAAATATCTATTGCTATTCTTTCTTTCCTGCCGATGGCATTGAAGAAATCATCAACCTCCGCAGCCGCCTGAACGACCGCATCAATGCCAACGCCAATATCGTAGGCTCTGACGAGGTGTTTTTTGAAGGGAACGAACAGAACCTCAGGGATATGTTCAACGAGAAAGCGGGTGTACTTGACGATGCGGATGACGATAACGATGTTGACCTTGCATCACAGGCATTCCAGATATGGAGCAATGCAATTAAGGCTGATAAAAAACTGAAAGAGATTATTCCACAGATGCAGAATATGGTTTACTCAACACGCCTTGCCGATGAAAACGGTGTAGAGGGTGTTGTCACCTATGCTCGCACAGCCAATGACTTCGATGTGCTTACATGGCTTGACAAGGATGGTAATATCATATCGCAAAGCCAACAGCGCATACTTCAGGCTCTCGCTTGTCATCCAGAGACTCAGGCACAGCAACCTCTCGACAACCATCATGAACTTGTTGGTAAAGCTGTTGGGATTATCCGCGAACAGGCTGTCAGCAACATTGGCGGTATGCTTGGCAACCGTTTTTCCACACGCTACCGCATCGTGCAGCTTCTGGAACAATATTATGACCAAGGTGAAAACCTGTTCTTCAATGCAGACCGCCGCGAGGAATTGAAATATGCCATTGATGACATTTACAACTATCCACTTCAGGAAACCTCAAAGTTCCATCTTGGTCGTATGCTCAAACAAACAGGAAGGCAAGCCGATGATGATATTGTGGAATACGTGCTTGAACTCCGCCGTAATAACCAGCTTTGCATCATTGCAGATGAGGACATTAACGATAAGGAAAATCAGATAATCTGCTCTATGGGCTTCGTAAAGAATAACATGCCATGAACAAACGTATATTTCAACAACTTCTCCTTGATGGAGATTTCAAGAAACTGTTCATCAGTGAATTGGGATGGAACAAATGGAAAGTCAGGGCTGAACTTCTGCCCATTGTCATTGACGGAACGGATTATCAGTTCCGCACCGTTGCCGACCGAAACGGATTGCAAGTCGTTGTGGCTGAGGTCAGCGAACTGCCCAAGGCATCGCTCGCCCGGAGAATTGACGCACAACTTCGCAAACAAGCTCAGGACTATATTGCCATCTACGTGCTTTGCAATAAGCCCGGACATCATCAATGGGTGATTCCTGTGAAAAATGTGGATAAGCGAGACATTGTAAGCATCGAGTACGAATCACCAGAAAAGACAGACTTCCTTTTCTCGAAGATGCAGGATTTGGAGTTTGACCCGGCTGAAAGGACAACAATTGTAGATGTAAAGGCGGCTGTCCACCACGCATTCTCCGTCAACGCAGAAAAGGTGACCAAGGATTTCTATGCTGGTTTCCGTAAGGAGCATAAGGCTTTTTCCAAGTTCATTACGGGCATAGATGATGAACTGGCTGAAAAGGACAATCGTAACAAGCTGTGGTATGCTTCGGTGATGCTTAACCGCCTGATATTCTGTTATTTCATTCAGAAGAAAGGTTTTCTGAATAGTAACGTAAACTATCTTCGTGATAAGTTGGACTGGTGTCGCAAGGAGCGTGGCGAAGACCGTTTCTTCTCCACCTTTTATCGTGGCTTTCTAACTCGTCTCTTTTCTGATGGTCTGAACAACCCCAATCACGACCGGGAGTTTCTGCAACAGTTCGGACGCATCCCTTATCTGAATGGCGGTATGTTCGACAGCCACAAGATAGAGCGTGAATATACCGACATAGATATTGCCGATGAAGCCTTCATCTCGTTGTTTGCTTTCTTCGACAAGTGGCAGTGGCATCTTGATACCCGTGTCACCGCTTCAGGCAAGGACATCAATCCCGATGTACTCGGTTATATCTTCGAGCAGTATATCAATGACCGGGCGCAGATGGGAGCATATTACACCAAAGAGGACATCACCGAATATATCGGACGCAACACGATACTTCCTTTCCTTTTCGATAGAGTAGGCAAGGCTTCAAAGCCTATGGCGGAACTTTTTGCCCCTGACGGTTGGGTATGGCTTCAACTCCAACAAAGCGGAGACCGCTACATCTTTGATGCGGTGAAGCAAGGCTATACCCCTGACTGGCGCAATCGCATTCCTGAGAATATCGCCATCGGACTTGACACGACCAAGCCCGAGCTTTTGGAACGTCGCAAAGACTGGAACACAAAAACACCTGAGCCATTCGCCTTGCCTACGGAAATATGGCGCGAGACCATTGAACGGTTGCAGCGATGCGAGGATATACTGGATAAAATTCGTAAAGGGGAGATTGTGTCCATCAACGATTTTATCACCTACAACCTTGACATACGCCAATTTGCAGCAGACCTTATCAATGCTGATGACGCTCCGCAATCGTTCATTTACAACTTCTATGACGCTCTGCGTTCAGTGACTATCCTTGACCCGACTTGTGGCTCTGGTGCGTTCCTTTTTGCGGCAATGAATATCCTCGAACCGCTTTACTATGATTGCATCACACGGCTTGAAGGCATTGAGCGGAAATCGCCTGACACGCAAAAGGCACTTGACGAGATAAAGAGCAAGTATCGCTCAAACATCCATTATTTCATCTACAAGTCTATCATTCTCCGTAATCTGTACGGAGTGGACATCATGGCAGAGGCTACAGAAATAGCCAAGTTGCGACTGTTTCTTAAAATGGTGGCCGTGGTTGATGTGCAGCCGCTTGTCGACAATCTCGGTCTTGATCCGTTGCCGGATATTGACTTCAACATCCGCTGCGGCAACACTCTTGTGGGTTATGTCAATGCCGAAAGCATCGTAAAGGACCATGATGGGGATATGTTCGCAATACACGATTTTGAGGAAAATGTCGCGGCAGAAATGGACAAGGTGGCACGGATATTCAAGCTGTTCAAGCACTTGCAACTCACACAGGAATCGGAACATCACGAGGAGTTCATTGCTGCCAAACACCAGCTTCGAGACCTTCTGTCCTCACTCAACGATACTCTCAATCATCACCTTCACAACGCCACCGCATCGGGTATGCCATACGAAGAATGGCTCAATTCCCATCAGCCCTTCAACTGGGTTGCGGAGTTCTATGATATCATTCACGGAAATGGGGGATTTGATGTGATTATTGGAAACCCACCCTATGTGGAGTACAGCAAAATACGAAAAGAATATCAAGTTACAGGTATCAAATGTATTGATTCGGGAAACTTATATGCATACGTTATCGAGCGAACGCTCTCATTTTCTCACAAGGGAACGAGAAACGGGATGATTATACAAATGTCAGCTTTTTGCACACCACGTATGGCATCATTCCAAAAAATGTATTTTGAAAATGCCAAGTTCTCATCAATCGCATTCTTCGATGACAGACCTGGTAAACTTTTTGAGAATCTGCAACACATTCGCGTTGTCATTCCGATAATAGAGGTTGGAATGCCAACTTCTTTGACGGCAACTACTGGATATGTTAAGTTCTACTCTCATTGCCGTAATATCTTATTTCAAAACATTTCTTATTACCTTTCACAGTCTTCCCGTAAAGCGTTTTCTGTTTTAAAAATTCGAACAGCGATAGAAAATTCCATAGCAGAAAAAGTGTGGAGTATGTCAAAGACTATACAATGCTTTGAAAGTTGTTTACGCAACAATAATTACGTTTATTATGGGTATGGATATGGTTACTTTGGCAAAATCTTAAATAAGAAATCCTATTTTTGGGGTGAAAACGTAAAAGAGTCCACTGGTGATAAATACTATTTTATCAATGACGAATACGACAGAGATATATTTGTTGGGCTTTTGAATTCTAGCTTGTTTTATTGGTTTTACATCAATTTTTCCGATGGACACAATTTTACCAAGACTGTTATAGGTGCAATGCCTTTTGAATATGGCTCATGCCAACGTATTAAACAAGCTGTAGAAATTTTGATGCTCGATTTAGAGCAATGTAAAGGTAGAAAAGTTTGCAACTACAAATCTACAGGTAGAGTTGAATATGATGAATACTACCCAAAGTTGTCCAAAAGATATATTGATGAAATCGACAAGGTTCTTGCTAATCATTACGGATTTACAGATGAAGAACTTGATTTCATCATCAATTATGATATCAAGTATCGCATGGGTGATGAACTGAACAACGAGGAATAAATAATGGAACCACAGTATCTCGGAAATACGGACTTATTGACCTTGCACAAGGTGGGATTTCTCGCTTCGCGTAAGGTCAATCCAACTTCCGTGATACCAACAATCAACTGGGCGAACAAAGTAAGCCACGACCCAAATGTCGCAATAGTCAGTGGCTTCCAATCCACCCTCGAACGCGAAGTTCTTGACATAGCCCTCAAAGGCACATGTGGCATCATTTACGTCCTCAACCGCAGCCTCTATCGCCAAATACCACTCAATCTACGCCCGGCATTTGACTCAAACCGCAGCCTCTTCATATCCCTAACATCGAAAAAACAACTCGCCCTTCCGCCATAAACGCCAACATCCGTAATCACTATATTACAAACATTGCAGATGAGCTCACCTTGCATCAGTAATGAAGTTTCATCACTTCATCAACTGATACAAATAGATAAGTTTACCTTACTGCTCTAAGCCTTTATAAATAGGTATAACAAATCACACTTCAATACCGACTTGTGTTTGTATCCTAGCTTCAACTTCTTGATAAATTGAAAGTTGGGTTTCAGGCGCAACTTCCAAGGTCGCCATCAAGACATATTTTACAGGCATTGTCTATTTAGACTTTTTTTACAAAATCCCACGATTCTGCTAAATTCTGGGGTAGGAGGGCGACAACAACTCTAATCATCACGCACAAAGACATATTACGCCAACCCAATTCGCCAAATTATTTTCAATCTTGTTCTAAAAAAGGACGTATTGCTTCCGTTTTCGGGCGTTCTTATACCATTTTCCCGACATCATGATTTGCACCACATCTCTTTACAGATGATTCCAGAATTCGTTGTACTTTGGAATCCGTTAAATACGGTTCCAATACAGGCCATCCTTTAACTACATATTTATCTACGGGAGTTACTTTTATGATTTTACTGAGATATGAAACTATTTCATTTTTATCTCCAATAATGCAAGCCGCTCCCAATTTTCAAAATCGGAATATTCAATATACTTATTATCGAATATTTTTTCTTTAATTTTTTCTTTAATTTTTTCTTTAATTTTGTTTGTGGCACTTCGTTCGCATTTTAATCGTGCCCATTGATAATTGACCATTATAGCTCCATCTGTTAATTGTGGATTGTCGTAGTAAGGCTTCAATAAAGACAATACAGAGTTATAGTCCTCAGTTTTTAGAAGCGAGAATGCGTAAGAAACAACTTCGCTTTTAGTTGGAGATGTCGTAGCAAATCTATCCTGATACAAACTTACTAGTTCCTCATGATTATTCGTAAGACCATAATAATGTTCTTTGTATTCATCTTTATTGCCAAGTTTATCATAAAATTCCGTGAGCTGCTCATTTTTATTTTGATATGCTAAAATTGTCATGACTTGCTCGTTGGCCTTAGGATTATTTGGCAACGTTTTGAATATATCAAGAGCATCATCAAAATACTCTTGATCCATTAGTAATTTCCCCTTCAGAAATTTATAGTTATCAGAATATAAATATTCGTTTTCAAATAGCTCAAATGTTTCAAGCACCTTATTGAATTCATTATGACTATTATACCAATGTATTAGTTCAATGTAAATTTTTTCAATAAAACTCTCGTTATCTGCGCTTAAATAGAATTCCAAGGACTTTTTTATCAAGCTTTCACTCAGAAATTTAGATTTAGACAAACGTAGGATATAAAGCGTTTGTGGATGTAATTTGTATTTATCCACCACATCTTGACAAATAGAATCTAATTCTGCTTGCAGTTTTGCCCTGTTATCGTCATATACCAATTGAATATATCTTACACGATACGAGAATGCCATATTGTCAATATATGGAAATAGCTGTAGGCTTCTATTAATATTATCCTCTATAGTTTTTGCATCAGATTGGAAATCTTCTTGTTTAATTCTGTCTTCCCAAAAATCGAGCAATACCGAAATATAAGAATTAATGATATAATAATCATTATTAAATCTTTCACAAGCAAGTGATAGATATCCTAAAGACTGAATTGGGTTTGATGACCGATTAGCTGCAATTTCATAATAGCGTTCATTTGACGAATCTAAGCGAATTAACTCATTGAAGTATCTTTTACATCATCATCTTTCATTTCTTTTTGAAGATCTGCTTCTAATTCTAAAAGTTCAAGTTTGAATCTGCTGTCATCTAACTCAAACACATTTTTTGCCTTCAATTTTTGGAGTACAGGTATTGGATGTCGCAATCCATATGCCTCTGAAACCAGATCGTTTAGTTCCTTTTGTTCTTCCGCAGATAATTTAGGAAAATGTAATCGCTTACGAGCTCGCCTGTTTACATTGTTTTTGGATTGATCTGCTTTTTGTTTCCTTATATACTCAAAAAATCATTTGCAAAGTTATCTTCAAAATGGTCTTTGAGTTTTTTGCAATCTTCTGCCAAATAGGCATTTCCTAAATTCAATCTATTATTTTCTGTAAGTTCTTTTATAATATTTTCTTGATGGGCTCGGCTGAGGAAAGCATCATCTATAGGGAGTGCCCCCTGATTAAGATTGTGATTTATTTCAGCAAAAAGCTCATCGAAACCATCAATTTCTACAAAAAACACACGATCTCTCCAAAGAAGTTTTTTCAGCTCTGTACTAATACTTTTCTCGCCCTTTCTGATACACCAATATATACCATTCTTGAAATAATCTTCATGTTGGAGCAAATAAGTTAATATGTCCATAATAGAGCGGTCATTACCGGCATAACCTACTACAATTAACCCGAAATCCTTGGCAAATTCTTGAAATTTCATTTTCATATTCATTTCCAAGGACTCGGTTTCTCGGAGAGTAGTTTTTATGTCATCAAATAAATAGTCTCCGTGTAATTTAATAATTTTAGGACGAGTTGACGTTACACTTATTCCAGAAATCGATGAATCATGGGCGCAAACTATTGGTCTATTCTTCGAAAAACGATAAAATGCCTCATTTAATAAATCATCGAAATTGGTGGTAAAAACAGTATTGAAAAATCCTTGCTCAATAAGTTTCACTAAATATGCATATCCAATAGATGGAGTTTTACCTGAAACCTCATGTTCAACAAAAATACGACGATGACGTTGCAAGTCATAACGGTTCTCAAAAAGCGCTGAATAGGGATTGCTTTCCTCATACCAATCTGGAGCATTATTCAAAGAAAAGAATTCCTCGAGAGTCATATCTGAGTCTTTACCACTCTCTTGAAAGACTTCTTTTTTCCAGATTTCAATTAGATTTTGACCAGAGCGTATACCAGATGTTATTGATGCTCCAGACCCTAACAAAACCGAGTAGTTTGGAGTCTTGATACCAGTCCCATCGATATGTCCGGATGAGTTCCCTATAAATCTTATCAAATCAGAAACGGACTTACGCTTATGTGATAATTCTTGAAGTGTCATACATTCTTTTATTGAAGGTGAATTTACCAAGTTAATAGTTCGGGGTTGAGAAGAAAGTCAATCAATCCAATTGTTACAATTCCTTCTTCATTCCTTTTGGGGTTAATATAATCTTTGACGATAATGATTTTTTGAAAGAATCGTCAATATTTAACAAGGAGGCAGATTCTTGTCGTTCTTTCGCGTCTGTGGGCATTATAAACGCTGATTGGATATAGTAACGCAGACTACCCTGGTTAGCTACAAAGTCCACTTCATATTGTTTACGAATTCTCTTTCCCTCTTTATTTATCGTGCGATATTCGACTACACCAACATCAACTTGAAAGCCACGAATTCTCAGTTCATTATATATAACATTTTCCATAATGTGATTCTCTTCCTGTTGTCTGAAGTCAAGAATTGCATTGCGAACTCCCACATCTGAAAAGTAATACTTTGACAGAGTATTTATGTACTTCTTTCCCTTGATATCATAACGTATGGCTTTTTCCGTAAGGAACGACTCACAGATATATGTCAAGTAGTTATCAATGGTCTTATTTGACAGTGATACGTTTTTAAGACTCTTGAAAGTATTTGCTAGTTTGTTGGGATTTGTCGGAGAACCGATAGCCGAAGCAAGAACTTGAATCAATTCTTTCAATTCCGGCTCACCTTTAAGTTTATACCGTTCAACGATGTCAGTGATATAAACAGTGGAATACAATTTGTTTGAGGTAGTCGATTTTTTCTTGGAAGTGTCCAACGACAATACATGAGGAAGTCCTCCGTATGTATAATAATCTACCCACGCTTCAATGGGATGCCGACTATCAACTGACATAAATTCCGAGAATGATAATGGATACACGTGAATATGGTCCCCTCTTCCTCTAAACTCTGTTATTATATCCGTTGACAAAAAGCGAGAATTACTTCCCGTTACATATACATCGGCATTCTCTACCTTAAGGTAACTATTGAGGACATCCTCAAATTCCGGCACATGCTGGACCTCATCAAGAAGGATGTAATACATCTTGTCATCCACCATCTTAGAATCAATGTGGGCAAGTATTGCATCCGGATCACGAAGACTAGCATTTCGCCTGTCTTCTAAATCAACTTTTATAATATGATCATCAGAAACTCCCTGTTCCTTTAGGTAATCATCAAACAAATTAAATAATAAATACGATTTACCGGATCGTCTCAATCCGGTAACAATCTTTATAAGCCCATTGTGTTTACTTGAGATGAGCTGATTCAGATAATAGTCACGTTTTATAATCATATCAATCTCCATTAAAATGGTCAGATGGTCAACTTTTTGGACTGCAAAAATAGTCATAATATTTGTTATTGACAAACGCTTGCTTCAAAAAAATGGCCAATAGGTCACTTTTTGGGAGCGAGTTATTAATTCTCCACATCTCACCGTCTTTCTTCGACATCACCGCGATTTCGTCGGCGATTTCATCGGAGGATAGCTTGATGTAGTCCAAGAAGGTCTTTTGGGGTTTGTGGTCGCTGACGTGCATCATCTGGATAATGGTGAATTTGTGGGATAGGTACATGTTGGTTATGCCGCTGTGCCGGGCGGTGTGGGTGGTCACGCTCAGAGCGCGTGTTATTATGGCCTCGCCTTTGTCATTCATTCGAAGTCCATCTTTCCCTATTTCACGTTGTTTCGCTGCTTCATAGTGAGTTTGGCGGGGATTTTAACGGCGAAGGTACGGTTTCAGATAAGTCTTTGAGAGAAATCAGGTGTCTATGCACGGGATGTGCAGATTTTTCAATGGAAAATAATAGGTCAAATGATTGAGTACGGTTTTAATCGTTTGATAATAGATGTTTTAAGTTCGTTTTTTGTCTTTACTGTTTTAACAATTCACCAATTAACGCAGGGCGGCGTGGAGTATGGGATTTTTGCTCGATTATAATTTTGTCAGCCTCCGGTTTGCCATCATATTTGATTAAATTTCGCAAAAGACCAACTCCTTCGCGATACGAGTTCGGTCTGACGCACGCTGGAAGAATTTTCTGATAGCTATTGTGTATAGCTGGATTATCTCATCCTTATATAAGTCTTTCACTTCTTTAGGAAAATCATCTATATTGTAGTGGAAGGATTCTTTCGGAGGTATTTCATAAATCTGTCCCACATCTTCTCTTGCGTGTAAATGAATAACTGACGGCTATCGTCTCTTTTGCTGACAGATTCACTTATTAAAGTTTCAACATGCTTGTTCTATTGATTCAACGGAACAAGCGTTTCATCTTCGAATACAGAAGCTGAAAGACAATAAATCAAACTAATTCACTATCTTTGTACCAAGAAATCATCCGCTGCAACGACACGCAAAACGCAGAAGTCCAACGGTGGAGCAATAGGAGGAGATTACTCTTGTGATGTTTTTTAAAAGTGATGATATACAGCTACTTGTGGATTTAGCACGATTCCTGGTGGCACCACTTTTCAAGAAAGAAAAACGATGTAAATCCCTGAATTTCAAAGGAATTCGGAGATTTTTCTTTTCCAAGAAATAGGCAAAATTTGTGGGATCAACGTAAAAATGATTCAGCATGTCGTTCTTCATCAAGCGTAGCAAACTGTTAAAAAACGGGGAAGCATCCGTGTGTGTGCGTGTCACTTATGACCGCCTATACGTGGAACTTCAACTAAAGCGGAGCATAAAAGTCCCACTTTGGCTGCAGGAAAAAGAGAAATCGACAGGCAAAGACCTAAATTCAGTAGAACTTAACTATTACATTGACGTCCTGCGTGTGAAATTCTATCAGATTTACAAAAACTTGGAACCGGAAGGAAAGATTATCTCCGCACGTGCCATAGTGAACCGCTATCAGGGAAAGGACGAAACTTTCAAAACATTGTATATTCAAGGAGCATAACGACAACTGTCGAAAGCTAATCGGAACGGACTATGCCAACATCACCGTAAGACATTACGATAATTGCCTTAAACATCTCATGAAACTGGTTAAACGTGACTACAAGGTAGATGATATGCTACTGCGTGAGGTAAACGGGGAACTGGTGTATATCCTTTTTGTCATGTTCCTTTCGGATAAAGTCTGCCAGTCCATTAAGAAACTCGGTCAGTTTGCCCGGCTTTCGCTTTATCACGTCCTCATGCTTTTGGTAACAATCGCCTATCTTGATATTGAACAGCCATTCAACCCCTTTGGATAAGTCCACCCAATAGGCAGGCTTTCCGTTCTGATATATGATGCTTTTGGAGAGGAACAGACCGCTTACCATTTCCATAATGTTGATAAGGGTTGTTTTGTCAGCGAGAAAAAGAGGGGAAAGGAATTGCTTATTAGCACGTTGTTGTAGTTGTTCCGTGTATTTGATACGCCATTCGATAAGGCGTATTTCGGTGTTTAGAAGTCCTATCGCTTCATCAATTAAATGCAAATAGGGCATTTTTTTCTTGCTCAAACCGCATACGGTACGATTTAAGACGATGTAAACCAAAGGAAAATATCGGAGTAAAACGCTGTAATCCTGTTCGTTGATACCAAAATTGGCTACATGCATAGCCAATTCCTCAATAGCTTCTGCCAACTCGAAAACAGAAACTTTGCGCTGCGAGCATTCCGACAATAGCCGGAAAAATCTCTGTTCTAATAAATTTTTCATATCAGAATATTAAAGCCGCCAAATAAACAGCTTTAGATGAATGTTTAACAATAGATTTTATGAGATGCCTACAAAACTGGCATTTCAACCTTAGTAACCAGTTCTTCTTCTGAAGTTCCCGGCTTACTATAATAATATTCTATCGATGCTCCTGAAGATTTATAACCTTTAGCCGCAATCCATTCCTGCATCTCACGATACAAAGAAGCTAATTCAGTATAGTTCCCCTTATGTAAGCAAGATACTATTTTTCTGCCCGGAATGGTAATCGCTATTATGTTCCCCTTTCCACACAGGACTTTAGCTGATTTGAATCCAATAATCATGTGAATACCTTCTGACATGGATTCAAAATTAAGATATTCCACAAAAGGAACATCTGCCATTACAGCATTTTGTTCTTTAAACAACGTTTCTATTTCCATAAAGCTTCTGCCAATATCCATAGCTATTTCTTTTACAGTAGTACGTATTTCCACAACTAATGCATACGTTTCAGATTGTTGAAACAGTGCGATTTCTGAAATCTTTCCCATACTATATTATTTAATATCAGTGAATATTTTTTTCTTTAAGACAGGTATATATATGTCAGTTATCAATTCCGGTACATCTGTATCACATGGAGAATTTATATACACCTCAAAACTAAATGTGTTTTGGGGATAGTACTGACTATCAGGAAACCATTCTTCATAAATTATTCTATATAAATTACATAAGAAATCATAACTACCTATATGCCGGAATATAGCATATCGTCCATTAGGGATTTGTACAGTATTCAATTTGGCATCCGGTATATCATTCATAATTATACCTACATAGAAACGGCATTTATCTTCCGGTGTTATTGCCGGATTATCCAAACTTAGACTGACAAAGTTCGTGTGTTTTTTGTCTATCCTATTGAACCTTGCATAATACAACAGTTTATCCCATACCATCTTATATTGAAACTTATTTTCGTATGCTTTCCCCCACTTCCAAACAAGAAACAAACATTTTATTAATCATTATTATTCTGGGAGTTAGCGATGTATGTGCATTTCGTCTTCGAGGTGTAAATATTTCTTTAAATAAGGATGTTGAAACTCCAAAATGCTTCTTGAATGCTTTTGCAATACTGTATTTGTTTTGATAACCTGCCAGTTCCGCTATCCGGGATAATGTATATTCGGTTGAAGTCAATAAGTGTGCAGCATATTCCAATCTAAGTCGTTGTATGTAATTTCCTATATTTTCACCGACAATAAATTTGAATACCCTTCTAAAATGATATTCTGACATTCCGCACTTTTGGCACAATGTAATTATATCAAAATCTTCAAACAGATGATTGCTAATATAATTAACTATACTTTGAATAGCTTGGTTATGAACATTCTTCGTATCTTGTTTTTGTTTCCACCGATTGAGTGTCGGCAGTCTTTTCTCCAATATCATTTTCAATTCTTCGGGAGAATAAACTGTATGGGCATACATATTGTATTTATTTACGTATTTAAGCCAAATATCAATCATCTCGTGCATCGACACGTCAACTGTATATTTCCCATCTTTCAGACAGTAGTAACAGAATGTATCGCTTTTAGAACCATCCAAATTAGTTCCCAGCCATTCTTCCATATCAAAACGAAGTGGCATACCGCAACTTTGACAATATCTCTTGCTCATTTTAAATTCAAAAGTATGATAATAAAGAAAAATACTTCTTTAAGATAATGATTTTCTGTTTGGTAGCCTTTTGATTTCTTAAAAGGCGTTCTATATCACTAAACAATCCGGTATTTCTCAACTCAAACATAATCCACTTACCGTCATGATAAACAGTTGCTTCATCATACAATCTTTGTACTTCTTTTGAGAACAGTTCTCGTGACATTTCAAATTTATCACGTTCTCCTTTACCTAATATAACCATAAAGCCAAAGGAATTTTCTTTAGCGTATAAAACACAGAGAGTTTTTCCACCTCTTCGATACTTATATTCATATTTCCATTTTCTCCCACCACTGTTCCACAATCGTTCCATCTCATACTTATGCTCAATTAAAAGACAAAGAGCATTCCATATTTGATAAAGTCCTTTTCCCATCAAAGACTCTATGGCTTCCAGAGTCGGTATTTGAAAGTCTTTTTCCATGATGAATTGTAATAACTTGATTGATAAGGCAAAAATAGCTTGTTTTTTATTTGTTCCGTTATCCAATATGGCTAATTTTGTAAAAGGCAAATTACGAATGCAACCCAATGATACGATTGAAGACAAATAAAATAAAACTCAATGAAGTTATACAGAACAAATAACTAACTTTGTATTCTAATTATTTGAGATTCATGCTGAATACAGAAAACATACAATCACTCATTGATAGCGGAGAGGGCTACAATGTAGAATTTAAAGTTCGTGTCCCTTCAAAGGTTCGTGAACTTACAGAGGAAATATGTGCTTTCGCCAATGCAGACGGAGGATATTTGCTTATTGGAGTAGATGATAACGGGCAAGTAATAGATACTAATTTAGAAAACGATAAGCGTTCTGCCATTCAAGGTTCTATCAGTGAAATATCTCCTGCACTCCACTGTGAATTGTATTCGGTAAATATTGGAGATAAAACTATTTGGGTGATTGATGTTCCGTCCGGCAAGGACAAACCTTATATATTTTCCGGTTCTATCTATGTGCGTGAGGGAGCGAACTCGCAGAAACTTCGCACAGCCGAAGAAATGCGCAGCTTCTTTCAGGAATGTAACAAAATCTTTTTTGACCATATACCTGCCATTGGTTCAATATCTACACGGATGCAGACGAACAGATGATTAAGGATTTCCGAACAGAAGCCAAACTTAGTCCATCCACACCCGACAAACAAATATTTGAGAACTTGGAACTGTTTACCGAGAATGGAACGGCAAAGAACGGTGCAGCGATGTTCTTCGGAAAACAACCTGAACGAAAGTTTCCACATGCTGTTACAAGATGTGTTCTTTTCAAGGGAACGAATAAAGTCTATATTATAGATGATAAAACTTTCGGAGGTTCACTGTACCAACAATATCTACAGGCTATGTCTTGGCTGGAAAGCAAACTGCAAGTAGCTTATAAAATAGAAGGAGCAGGACCAAGAGAAGAAATTTGGGAATACCTCTGACTGTATTTAAAGAAGCTATTATAAATGCCCTATCACACCGTGATTACTACGAACAAGGCGCAAGCATTATGATAGAAATGTTTGATGACCGGGTAGAGATTTCCAACCCCGGAGGACTTCTGCCTGTTGTTGCTAAAGATTTTGGACATAAAAGTATGACACGTAATCCGCTAATTTTCGGTTTATTTACCCGTATGCACTTGGTTGAAAGAGTTGCATCCGGTATTCCTCGTATGCAGGAAGCCATGAGAGAAGCGAATCTGCGAACCGGAATTTCATACGGAGGGGATGTTTACAGCGGTGTTCAAACGTAAAATCACTAACTCTGCCAACTATGACACAGTAAATGGCAGAGTAAATGACATAGTAAATGATACAATAAACGAGAATGAACAAGCTATTCTCAATCTGCTGGCAACCACTCCCGGTTTGAATGCTTCTGAAATCAGTAAGCATATCAACAAGAGTTTAAGAACGACTATGCGATATATCAAGGCTTTACAAGATAAAAACTTGATAGAGTTTAGAGGTGCGCCTAAAACCGGAGGATATTTTTGAAAAACGAAACGTATTGGGATATAAGAATAACGATTTAAAGAAAGGAGCTAAATTTGCTTTATTCGTATCTTCATATTTACCATTATTTATATTGGTAATACTCAGGCAACTTTCGGATAACTATAATTATCTCCACTGGGGAGGAATATCAATAAATAGTATTAAAATATTTCTATCTTTCTTTGGCTTATCAAGTGTACTAACTTTGGTCTCTATATTGGGAATTATCGGATTGTATAATACATTGAAAAATATTGAAGATATATCAGAAAATGGATTTAATGCGCAAATTATTGATATTAAGAATAAAAACAGTGAATCTATCGGATATATAGCAACTTATATAATTCCTTTTCTATTTCAAAGCCTTAATGGGTGGTATGAAGGGATTTCTATCTTATTTTAATGGGTATTATATATAGGATATATATAAATTCATCAATGATATTAATAAATCCAATTCTTAGTTGTAAATATTCTATTTATGATATTGAGTATTCTAAGAAACAAAAAATTAAAAACGGATTTAATCATTATCAAAAAGATAATTCGTTACAGGATGAAGATAAAATAAAATTATATGAAATAGGAAACAAGCTGTTTTTCGCAATAAACAAAGAATAAATATGATATTAGAAGATTTACTTGAGAGATTGGAGGATATAGAGGTTAGTGATACATATCTCTATTTTATAACGCGAGTTTTAAAACAGAATCAGAAAAAAAATAGCAAAGTTCTGGATAAATATCTTTTAAAGTATATCAAGTTGATATAAATGATGAAATCCGTAATCATTTATATTCCTTGACGCAAGAACAATTATCGTATCTCATTAATAAAAAAACTGAGGTACATGAATATGATGTTATTACAGATGATACGCAACATTTGTTCACTTATTCTATGACAAATAAAGTAATGTCATTTGCAGATGTTGTTAATAACCAGTTAAAAGCAATTCCACCTAAAATCACAAGTCTTGAAGAAATAATTGAAAATGAAGAACTATGGGCTTATTGTGTAGGATTTCAAAACCAAGACGAAGATAATATTTTCACATTTCGGAAAATTCTTGCAGGAAAAGTCGCTATTGATGAAAAAGACAGTAACAATCGGAAATGGATTCCTAAGGCACTAAGAACTGTCTTCAATACCAAAAGCCAAAAATTAGAGTTGATACAAGGAGAAACCGTCAATCTTGACAAACAAGTAGATTGTTTATATTATAATGATATTTTCTATATCGCTAAGAAAACTCAATTTGAACAGATAGTTGGATTGGAAGAGGAATATAAAAAGCAAGCAAAAGAAGTTTTAACTCAACTTGAAGAAACTAAGATGATTACAGGTTTAGAGATTATCAACCAACAAATTGAATCTAATCCATCAATCCATAAAAAACTGGTTCGACTTACCAAAATCGGGAATTACAAAGGAATTGACACCAAAGCCATAAACAAAATGCAACGGATTTGCAAGAAATATGGTAATCAATTGAATGTTAAGGATGGAAAACTCCATATAGAATCAGAAAATGATATAGATTTAACATTAAAGATGTTAGCAGACTACTATAAAAAAGGAGAAGTTTCCGGAAAAGCATATGGGACATATGCTGGAAAAGAAATAAAAGAAGTAAAACCTATAGAAAAATAACAATTATCTTCTAATCTTTGCATTCAGAAATCGTACCCAAG
>ENA-OQIC01000241-OQIC01000241.1-human-gut-metagenome-genome-assembly--contig:-NODE-241-length-25315-cov-1.890503_pt1 | contig 25315 bp, 34 predicted proteins | sample MGYA00242572_ERZ504736 | MGnify/ENA primary metagenome ERZ504736 (study PRJEB26092, sample SAMD00036201) | human gut metagenome | host: Homo sapiens | study: EMG produced TPA metagenomics assembly of...
TGTACAGATTCCGGTAGAGAATGCGATAAAGCACGGGCTGGCCGGAAAAGACGGTGAGAAGGAATTGACTATCCGTATTTCCCGTGAAGGAAAAGGAGTCCGTATCGTGATTTGTGATAACGGGCGGGGGTATCTTCCGCAAGTGGCTTCTTCGACCAGAGGAACGGGAACGGGGCTGAAAGTGCTCTATCAAACGATACAGCTACTCAATACAAAGAATAAAAATGAGAAGATACGTTTCAATATAGATAACCGAAACGATGGGCAGACCGGTACGCAAGTGTCGGTGTTTATACCGTTTCATTTTTCTTATGATTTATGATGAATGCAGAAGATAAATATAAAGTCGTTATTGTAGATGATGAGCGTACGGCAATCGATGCTTTGCGCAGGGAGCTGGGCGCTTATCAGGAATTAGAAATAAAAGGAACTGCAAACAATGGCGCAAAAGGCAAAAGATGATAATGGAACTCCGTCCGGATCTGTTGTTTCTGGATGTGGAACTTCCGGATGTGCTGGGGCTTAACTTGTTGAGTGAGATGCGCGATGAGGTGCTGTGGGATATGAAAGTTGTCTTTTATACTTCGTATGATAAATATTTGCTTCAGGCCCTGCGTGAGTCCGCCTTCGATTTCTTACTGAAACCTTTTGAGACGGAAGATCTGAAAGTTGTTATAGAGCGCTACCGGAAAGCTGTAGCTTCAATACCGGCAACTCCTTCTTCCTCTTTTTCTTCTTCTGTCAGTGCTTTGATGCCGCAACAGGGAATGTTTATGATCAGCACGGTGACGGGATTCAAGCTTTTGCGACTGGAAGAAATCGGCTATTTCGAATATCTGAAAGACAAGCGGCAGTGGCAGGTAGTCCTGTTCAATCAGACCCGATTGAATCTGAAGCGAAATACAAAAGCCGAAGATATCATTGGTTATTCACAAGCTTTTATTCAGATCAGTCAGTCGGCTATTGTTAATGTTAATTATCTGGCGATGATTGATGGGAAGTGTTGTCAGCTCTATCCGCCTTTTCATGATAAGAGTGATTTGGTGATTTCCCGAAGTTTTCTGAAAGGGTTGCAGGACCGGTTTTTTGTGTTGTGACAATTACTTCTTAAGATAGATGCGAAAACGCCGTTTCTTCATCAGGAACGGCGTTTTCTATTTGTTAGAATATTAGAATGAGAGAGTATGTTGTTAAAAAAATGCTGTTACAAATTAGTATTGTCCATGGTCACTGTCATTTCTGGAACTAACACGTAAGCGCGTTTCTTATTGTTCCATTTATAGTAATTGGTTGTTACAGTTTTTCCTTCGTATGTATAATTGATGCGGAGATCTTTTTCCCATTCCTCTTTGGTACTGTTCCATTTCAGGGTCTCGCTTTCAATCATGCGCTTGTTGTCATCGTACTTGTAGTTATACTTCATATAGTTGGCAAGTGTACTTCCGTTCATTTTGTAAACGGTCTGACCTACCATTACTCCATTTTCTTCTACTGGATTATAAACCAACTGACCATCATAACTGCGTGCAGAAGCAACAAAAGAGGTCATGAGAAGAACTACGGATAGAACAAACATTTTTAAAGATACTTTTGTTTTCATGGCTATTTGATTTTAGTATTATTCTTTCATTTGTCTAGTAATACTCTTGTATTACGCTGCAAAGTTATATATTTATTCGGTATTTATACAAATATAAAGCTAAAATAATATCAAAATGTCAGATGATGGCTAAGGTGATACCTTGCTTTTTGCCAAGATTGGTGACAAAAAATATCCGGCAGTCAACCTGCCGGATATAGAATGAAACACTTCGTTGGGGAAGTGATCTTTTTCCTAGCTTTCTGGATAGTGGGTTAAATAATGTTATAACTCATCCTCTCCATTATTTAGCTGATTTATCCTGTTTTGTTATGGCAGGATAAACCTTGTTTTAGTGTGCTTCGAGCCAGTTCTTGCCCCAGCCGCAATCTGCTTTCAAGGGAACGTGCATACGGTAAGCGTGTTCCATTTCCTCAATAACGATCTCTTCTACACGTTCTTTTTCGTTGACGGGCACGCTGAAGTTCAATTCATCGTGTACTTGCAATATCATTTTAGCTTGTATGCCTTCTGTCTGGAATCGCTGATAAATGCGTGCCATTGCTACCTTTATGATATCTGCGGCGCTTCCCTGAATCGGTGCGTTGATGGCGTTTCGCTCGGCATAGCCGCGTACAACGGCGTTTCGTGAGTTAATGTCCGGCAAGAAGCGTTTCCGGTGGAAAATCGTTTCTACATACCCTTTCTCCTGAGCTATCTGGATACTCTTCTCCATATAGGCTTTCACGCTTGGATAAGTTTCGAAATAACCATCGATCAGTTCTTTGGCTTCCTTCCGGTCTACGTTCATTCGCTCTGCAAGGCCAAATACGGAGATGCCGTAGATGATACCGAAGTTGGCGGTTTTCGCCTTCCGGCGCATATCGCTGGTTACTTCTTCTACCGGGATTCCGTAGATCTTGGCGGCTGTGGCGGCGTGGATATCCGCTCCGCTTTGGAAAGCCTCGATCATATGCGGGTCACCGCTCAGGTGGGCCATGATACGAAGCTCGATCTGGGAGTAGTCGGCCGAGAAGAAGAGGCAATCCGTATTGTCCGGGATAAATGCCTTACGGATCTCACGGCCCAGATCGTCCCGTACCGGAATGTTTTGCAGGTTCGGATTGGTAGAGCTGAGGCGTCCGGTAGATGTTACCGCTTGGTTGAAAGAGGTATGTATCTTTCCGGTCTGCGGATTGATCAACTCGGGTAGAGCGTCGATATAGGTACTTAATAACTTTTTAAGTCCGCGGTATTCAAGAAGCTTGCCGATGATGGGATGCTTGTTGCGAAGTTTCTCCAATACATCCTCGCTGGTACTGTAACCGCCTGTTTTGGTCTTCTTCGCTTTCTCGTCCAGCTTCAAGCGGTCGAAAAGGATTTCGCCGACCTGTTTCGTGGAGTTGATGTTGAATTCCGTGCCGGCCAGCTCGTAAACCTCTTGCTCCAGTTTGTTCATGGAGCGGTAAGTTCGCCCGAAGATTGCTTAAGCGCTACTGTATCCAGCGTGACGCCGGTGGCCTCCATTTCCACTAATACATATATTAATGGCATCTCGATCGTGGTGAAGAGGGATTCCAGTCCTTCCTTCTTTAACTCGGGCGCGAAATAATTCTTTAGCTTGAGCGTGATGTCCGCGTCCTCGGCGGCGTATTCGGCGATTTGCTCCACGGGTACGTTTCGCATCGATAACTGGTTCTTTCCTTTTGGGCCGATCAGTTCCTCGATGTGGACGGTCTGGTACTTGAGGTAGGTCTCCGCTAGGTAATCCATTCCGTGCCGTAATTCCGGGTTCAGCAGGTAATGGGCGATCATCGTATCGAACAGAGGACCGGCTACCTTCACGTTGTATTTACGAAGTACCAAAATATCGAATTTGATGTTTTGCCCGATCTTTAATGATTTCGGATTTTGCAGGGCAGGGGAGAAGCGTTCCACTACTTTCGCCACCTCTACTGAGTTAGCGGGAACAGGGACATACCAAGCCTCGTTTTCTTTCACGGCGAACGACATTCCGACCAATCCGGCTTCAAGGGATCGATGCCATCGGTTTCCGTGTCAAAAGCGAAAAATTCTTGACCCAATAAAAAGCGGGCTAAATCGGCTTGTTTTTCCTCTGTATCAGTTAAATAATAGTTATGGGGGGTGGACTTTAAGTCCGTGAGAATCGATTTTTGGGCTCTTCCGTACTCTCGGGCGTAAAATCGCGAACAAATCGCCTTGAACGGGACCTTTCGGAGCGGCTTTGACCGGCTCAGAACTTAGTTTGTTAATAAATGTTCTAAATTCCAATTCTGTGTAAATCTCAGTCAGCCGCTCTTCGTTTGGCTTTTCACGAACGCAACGGGCGGCATCGAACTCGATAGGGACATCCGTCTTGATCGTCGCCAAGAATTTGGAGAAACGGATTTGCTCGGCGTTCTCCTCTACCTTCTTCTTTTGCGCGCCTTTCAACTTATCAGTGTTCGCTAACAGGTTCTCGATACTTCCGAATTCGTCAGTAGTTTTTGAGCGGTCTTCTCGCCGACACCCGGACAGCCGGGGATATTATCGGAAGCGTCGCCCATCAGTCCCAGCAAGTCGATCACTTGCTCCGTACTCGTGAGGCCGTACTTGTTTAAGACCTCGGGCACGCCCATGATCTCGTAATCGCCTCCGAATTTCGGACGATACATAAATATATGTTCGGACACCAATTGGCCGTAATCTTTATCCGGCGTCATCATGTACACCTCGAAGCCTTCCTTCTCCGCCTGTTTGGACACGGTGCCGATCACATCGTCCGCCTCGTAGCGGGGTACTTCCAGAATCGGAATATTGTAAGCCTCTATGATTTCTTTAATGATAGGGACGGATTGACGGATCACTTCCGGCGTCTCTTCCCGTTGTGCCTTGTATTGCTCGAGGCTCATGGCGGAAAGTCGGTCCCTTCGGGTCAAAGGCCACCGCTATATGAGTTGGGTTCTCACGTTTTAATACATCCTCCAGACTGTTGATAAAACCGAAAATGGCGGAGGTATTCACACCCTTGGAGTTGATACGCGGATTCTTGATGAAGGCGTAATAGGAGCGATAAATTAACGCATACGCATCTATAAGGAATAACTTCATTACTTTTAACACGTTTTAGTGGGACAAAATCTGGGTAAATGTACGAAAAAACTCGCTTACTCGATAGTTTTTGTTACTTTTGCGAATCTTTGCATGGAATTATGGATGAAAGAAGGAAAATAGAAGAACCGGTTTCCGCTGAATTTGAACGTTTCAATAAGGATTTCGAGGCATCTCTACGCAGCGAGACGACCCGGTTACAATCGGCTATCGACGTTATACTGAATTCTACCGGGAAGCATGTGCGTCCGTTATTGGTGCTCCTTACCGCCAAGGTCTGTGGACAGGTTACGGATAACACGATCAATTCCGCTGTTTTGCTGGAGCTTTTGCATACCGCTACATTGATTCACGATGACGTGATCGATGAGACGAAGCAACGTCGTGGCGTTCCCTCATTGAACGCTATCTTCGATAACCGTATTTCCGTGTTGGTAGGTGATTATGTGCTTTCTACCGCTTTGATCCGTTCCATACAAACCGGCGATTTGCGGATTGTCGGGATTATCTCTAATTTAGGCAGAGACTTGTCCGAAGGTGAGATCAAGCAATTGGAGACCGCCGAGGAGAGTATTTTAGACGAGAATTGTTATCTGCAAGTTATCAAGAAGAAGACGGCTACCTTGCTTTCCGCTTGCACGGAGATTGGGGCCATTTCGTCGGGCGCCTCCGCGGAGGTGATCGCTCTTTGCCGTGAGTTTGGCGAGTATCTGGGGTATTGCTTCCAGATCAAGGATGATATCTTTGATTATTTCAAGGAGGCGAATATCGGTAAGCGACGGGAAATGACATTCGTGAGGGTAAGGTTACGCTTCCATTATTATATGCCTTGCGGCAGGGTAGGGAAGAGGAGGCCGCCCGTTATTTGGATATGATTTTACGGAAGGATTTCGCGGCGGAGAATGTCGATTCTTTGATTGAGTTTGCCAAGGCGAACGGTGGAATCGAATATGCCGAGGCCCGCATGAAGGAATATCATGATAAGGCGGTCGATGTTCTTTTGAGATTGCCAGAATCCGGGGCACGGACATCCTTGATCCAGTTGGCGGATTATATTATGACTCGCTCCAAATAGAAATTCCTTTATCTATTAGTTGTAGAGAGATGGCTCTTGTTAGTAAAAAAGTAAGTATGCTTCAATAGCCAATGAAGTTAACTTACTTGACGAAGTCAGTTAACTTCGATGCCAAGGTAAGTTAACTGACTTTGAGAGTGCTTACCGGACACAGGATTCTAAGTCATTTGCGCCCGGTTTATTAGAATGGACTATTTCCCGAGTCGTTTTCTATATCACCGACCAGACTGCTCGCTCCTATACGGAACAAATCCTTGTTCAGCCATTCGTTGCCCAGTATTTCCTTTACGATCGTATAATATCGAACTGCGTCTTCCGCCGTGCGTACGCCTCCGGAGATCTTGATGCCAACCTTGTTTCCGGTGATGGAATGGTAGGTTTTGATGGCTTTGCACATGGTATAGGCGGCCTCGAAAGTGGCTCCCGGGTATCCTTTACCCGTGGAGGTCTTGATGAAGTCCGCACCGGAATACATGGCTAGGATGGATGCCTTTTGGATGTTCTCCGCTGTGACTAAAGCTCCGGTCTCTAAGATTACCTTTAAATGGGCGTGGCGACAGCTCTCTTTGATCTCTTGTAATTCTTCCGTCAGTTCCTCGAAATTGTCTTCCATGAAGTAGCCTAGGTTCATGACAACATCGATTTCATCGGCTCCTTGCATGACTGCCATGGCCGTTTCGGCGATCTTGACTTCCGTAAATGTCTGTGAGGAAGGAAAACCTCCGGCAACCGACGCGATCTTAATCTCTTGTGCGGTAAGTGCCTGCTTAACCGTTTCCACGAATAGGGGATAGACGCAAATAGCGGCTACGTTCGGGACATCCGGACGAGTTCCCTCGAAATCATTTACCGTGTCTACCATCTTCCAGATACTTTCTTTGGTATCCAGACTGGTTAATGAGGTCAAGTCGATGCAACCATGAATCGTTTTCAATACTTCCGGTGTAAAGTTCTCTTGGAAATGTTTCTCTAAAAGAGCGTTTACAGCCTCGGTGGTCTGGGTATCCGGCAGGGCCGGCTCAAACTTATTGAAAGCTTCATGATAACGGTCTATCTGTACGGAATTTGATTCGTGTTCATGTTCATGATGATGATCATGTCCACATTCGCAATCGTGATGATGTGCCATATGCTTATAGTTTTTGATTGTTTATATGTCGTTCTTTATCTCGGTCTGTTTTCTTTTGGAGATTCTTCTCGAAAGCGGCGGTAAGATCTACTCCGGTCTGGTTGGCCAGACAGAGCAATACCCATAACACATCCGCCATTTCATCGCCTAAATCCCGGTGTTTGTCACTTTCCTTGAAAGACTGCTCACCGTAGGTACGTGCCATGATCCGGCTAGCTCGCCCACTTCCTCGGTGAGGATGGTCATATTGGTAAGCTCATTGAAATAACGGACCCATAGGTCTTGATCCAAGAGTCTACCATTTGCTGGGCTTGTTGTAAGGTTATATCTGCCATACTTATTCTTTATTTTGAGAGTCGATAATAATAGTAACCGGCCCGTCGTTTAAAAGTTCAATTTTCATATCAGCTCCGAATGTTCCGGTTTGTACAGGTTTCCGAGTTGAAGCCCTACCTCTTCGCAAAAAGCTTTATACATCGGAATGGCGATATCCGGTTTAGACGCTTTTAAGTAGGAGGGGCGGTTCCCTTTTTCGTAGAGGCGTGTAAGGTAAATTGGCTGACAACCATGATCTCGCCTCCCGCTTCGATAACCGAGCGGTTCATGACCCCGTTTTCATCGTCAAATATGCGTAGGTTGGTGATCTTTTTTGCCAACCATTCAATGTCTTCTTGCGTATCCTTGTCCTCGATACCGACTAATACCAATAGCCCCTTTCCAATTTTGGACTTAAGCTGTCCGTCTATCGTGACGGAAGCGTGCTGCACACGTTGTGTAACTGTTCTCATCTTGTTCGCTTTTTGTTCGCTTTTGTTTTATTTTTGTTCGCTTTCTGTTCGCTTTCCATCCAGTCCCTCTTGTAGTGCTTGCTTTCGCCTCGCCAATCACGGATTTCAGTTCCTCGAAGCTTGCTTCCTTGATTCGTTTTACGCTTTTAAAGTGACGTAAAAGTAATACTTTTGTCTTTTCACCGATACCCTTAATGGTGTCTAATTCGGATTTTGTCTGGGTCTTACTTCGTTTATCCTTGTGGAAAGTGATGGCGAAACGGTGTACCTCGTCTTGTATCCGGGTAAGCAGATGGAATAGCGGACTGTCCAAACGCATGCCAACGGTTACGGGTGGGAACCCGAATAATAACTCCGAGGTTCGGTGCTTACCATCTTTCGCTAGTCCGGCGATTGGAATGGACAAGCCTAATTCATCTTCTACCACCGAGCGAACCACTTCCATTTGCCCCTTTCCACCGTCTGTTATAATCAAGTCGGGTAGGGAGATCGCTCCTCGATCGCCCGCCCGTAACGCCTACGGACGACTTCTTTCATGGAGGCGTAATCATCCGGACCGACTACGGTCTTTATATTGTATTTGCGATACTCCTGCTTCGACGGTTTCCCCATCTTGAATACCACGCAAGCCGCTACCGCATCGCTCCCCTGTATGTTTGAATTATCGAAACATTCGATATGAGCAGGCAATTTCTCCAAATGCAAGGCTTCTTGGATCTCTTTCAAGATACGGGTATTCCGTTGTTCCGGATTCAACTTTTCCGCTTGTTTCAAGCGGTCAACCTTAAACTGCTTGACGTTCATCTCGGATAAATCGAGCAGTTTCTTTTTATCCCCTCTTTGGGGAATGGTGAAAGTGACATTCTCTAGCTGCATGTCCAGCTTGAAGGGTACGATAATCTCCCGGGCGGTGCTTTTAAAACGATTCCGCATCTCGATAATACCGAGGCTTAACAATTCCTCCTTGGTCTCGTCCAATCGTTTTTTATACTCGAATGTATAGGCTTGTACGATCGCCCCGTTTCCGATATGCATAAAGTTCACATAAGCGGAATGGTCATTCTCTATGATCGTGAATACATCTATATTATGTAGCATCGGGGTTACGACCGTAGATTTAGAACGGTAGTTCTCGATGACTTCGTATTTTTCCTTGATCTTTTGCGCTTCCTCGAACTTGAGCTCGGCAGCGAGCGATTGCATCTCCTCATAGAGGTGTTTGCTAATTTGCGAGATGTTGCCTCGCAGAATCTCTTTGATCTCGGAAATATTTTGCTGGTATTCTTCCAATGATTGCAAGCCTTCACAAGGCCCTTTACAACGCTTGATATGGTATTCCAGACAAACCTTATAGCGTCCTTGTGCGATGGATTCGGGAGTGAGGGGATATTTGCAAGTGCGTAAAGGGTAAAGTTCCTTTAGCATCTGTAGCATCACTTTCGCCGTGAACAAAGAGGGATAAGGACCGTAATATTGTGATCCGTCCCGAACGATGTTCCGGGTTTGGAAAACCCGGGGAAAGTACTCATTCTTTACCACGATGGAAGGGTAGGTTTTGTCGTCCTTCAATAATACGTTATAGCGGGGACGATACTGTTTGATGAGGTTGTTTTCCAGTAGTAACGCGTCTTCTTCCGTATCGACGACTATATATTTGATATCCCGGATTTGCTTGACTAACACACGGGTCTTATTGCTGTCATGTACCTTGTTGAAATAAGAGGATACCCGTCGTTTTAGGTTCTTCGCCTTGCCGACGTATATAATCGTTCCGTTTTCATCGAAATACTGGTAGCATCCCGGCTTTTCCGGAATGACCGATAGGATCGTCTTGATATGTTCGTCTTTATCGGCTATCATACGAATAGGGAAGTAAATTGGAATGTCTCGCTATTGAACAAACCTTTGTTGCTAAGTTTCAAGGATGGGATCACCAGCAATCCCATAAAAGAAAGCGTCATTTGTAATGAATCCATCGGTGTCTTTAACCGTTTGATCTTTTCCTCGATCTCTTCGTAACGGCGGCTCGTCTCTTCCAATGATTCGTCACTCATCAATCCCGCTACCGGCAAGGGCAGGAGAGTGACTTCGTCCATACTGCTTACTGCGATTCCACCTTTAGCCTTTATTACCGCATTGATCGCTTGCATAAGCTCGAAATCGGTTACGCCTATAGCATGATGTTATGGCTATCGTGGGAAATACTTTGAGCGATGGCACCGAGCTTGAGCCCTGTTCCTTTTATAAAGGCAATAGCGGGAGGAGCCGTTTGATAGCGATTTAGAATGACGAGTTTTAAAATGTCTCGTTCTGTATCTGATTCTACAAATCCATCGAATGTATGTACAGGATATAGTTCTTCTTTCGTGATTAATTCGCGGTCTTCGCAAACAATGACACGCATCTGTTTTCCTTTCGCTTTTACCGCTAGCTTTTCTAATGGGATCGGTTTCGTGTGGAAATTATTGCGGAGTATAGGTTTGTGGAAAGGAAGCGTGCATTTCTCTCCATCGTATACACAGGTTCCTTGTATATAGGTTGCCTGTATGGTTAGATTCTTTAAATTGTTTACTTGGATAAAATCGGCGGAGTCTCCCTCTCGTAAGAAACCTGCGGGAATTTTATAGTGCATGGCCGGATTATAGGAAGCGGCCCGTAATACATCATATAGATCATATCCTAAATCCAGCGATTTTTTTACCATCCTATTTATGTGTCCTTTGTTTAAAAACGAAGGATGTGCGTCATCCGTACAGAACATGATTTGTTCGGGATACTCTTTCAATAGCGGATGAAGTGCGTCAAAGTTTTTCGCTGCGCTTCCTTCCCGAATAAGGACATGCATCCCAAGCTCACATTTTTCACGGCCTTTTTCTAGATAGATGGTTTCATGATCGGTGGAAATGCCAGACTCGATATATGCCTTTAGCTTGGGGCCTGTTGCTAGGGGATAATGTCCGTCGATGGGTTTCCCTGCGTTTTTTGCGGCTTCTATTTTGCGCATAACTTCCGGATCTTTATTTAAGACTCCGGGGTAATTCATCATCTCTGCCAAGAAGTGTAGATCCTCTCGTTCCAACAAACGAGCGGTTTCGTCTGCGTCTATGATCGCACCGGAGGTTTCCATAATCGTAGCCGGTACGCAAGATGGGACACCGAACCATGTGTAGAAAGGAATCCCTTTCGCGTTGTCGAGCATATATTCGACTCCTTCGGTGCCCATTACATTCGCTATCTCATGAGGGTCCGCCACGGCACCGATACTGCCATGGCGTACGGCTGCGTGAATGAATGCCGCAGGGGTTACCATGCTACTCTCTATATGACATGCGCGTCAATAAAGCCGGGGAGGAGGTAAGATCCCTCATCTTGTCCGGTAGGGATTACCTTTCCGATATGCCCGTTTAGGATTGAAATCTCTGCCCCGAAGGTGCGCCTGTTGATTATATCTACCAGATTTCCTCGTATAACCAGTGTTTTAGCTTCATTCATTTGAATATCTCCTTTAATATGTTTCACGTGGAACATTTCGTGTTTTATCTTCCGAGCAGTACCAAAAGGATGTTGATGTCGCTAGGGGAAATACCCGGGATGCGGCTCGCTTGAGCGATCGTGTCGGGGTCTATCCGGGTCAATTTCTGGCGGGCTTCCGTAGATAAAGACTGGATAGAATTGTAATCGAATTTACCCTTGATCCGGATATTCTCTAAGCGGTTTATCTTGTCCGCTATGATTTGCTCTCGTTTGATGTAGCCGCTATACTTAATCAATATCTCGGCGGCCTCGATGATCTCTTCCTTACGAGAGGCCGGGACTTTGTCCAGCTCCGCACGAAGGGCCGGAACTAGATCCGCAAGGTTCTCCAAGGTAGTCTGCGGACGGAGTACGACATCGAATAATTTGCAACCATGGGATAGGGGGGCTGTGCCCAGTTTCTCCAAACCGCTATTTATATATTGAGGCTTTACGGAGTAGGTCTCCGCAAAACGGATGATAGCGTCACGGCTCTCTTTTTTCTCTCGCAGTAAATCGTAGCGGTCTTGTTTGGCCAATCCCATTTGGTAGGATTTCTCGGTGAGTCGCATATCTGCGTCGTCTTGGCGCAGTAAGATGCGGTACTCCGCACGAGAGGTAAACATACGGTAAGGCTCGTCTACGCCTTTTGTTACCAAATCATCGATAAGGACACCGATATAAGCCTCATCCTTCCGAGGATAAAAGGTTGTCCGCCGTGGCAATTGATGTGGGCGTTGATACCCGCTACCAAACCTTGTCCGCCGGCTTCCTCGTATCCGGTAGTCCCGTTGATCTGTCCGGCGAAGAAAAGATTTCGGATTTGTTTGGTCTCCAAATTGTGTCTTAGCTGAGTCGGGTCGAAGAAATCGTATTCAATCGCATATCCGGGACGATAGATTTGCACGTCACGGAAAGCGGGGATCGCTTGGAGCGCACGAAGCTGGATATCCAAGGGTAGGGAAGAGGAGAAGCCATTTAGGTAGTATTCCTGCGTGGTCTCGCCTTCCGGCTCTAGGAATAGTTGATGCTGCGTCTTGTCGGCGAACGTCACGATTTTCGTTTCGATACTAGGACAATAACGGGGACCGATACTTTTGATCTGTCCATTATAAAGAGGAGAGTCGGGGAGACCTTCCCGTAATATATCGTGGCAAGTCTCGTTCGTAAAGGTAGTCCAGCAACTCAATTGTTTTAATTTACGATGACTGGTATCCATGTAGGAGAACTTATGGAAATCGTTCTCCCCCGGTTGTTCCTCCATTTCATCGAAGTGAACGCTCCGGCCATCGATACGGACCGGTGTTCCGGTTTTCATGCGATCTGTTTGGATACCTAAAGAGATAAGTTGCTCGGTAAGTCCGGTCGCCGCAGGCTCGGCGATACGTCCGCCCCGTATCTGGGTTCTTCCGATATGAAGCAGGCCGTTTAGGAAGGTCCCGTTCGTAAGCACCACCGCTCCGGCACGGAATACGACATTCATTCCCGTACGAACGCCGCAGACTTGTCCATGCTCGATAATCAGTTCTTGAACCATGTCCTGCCAGATGGATAGATTCGGCATATTCTCCAGTATGCCCCGCCAGCAATCGATAAAACGGGCACGGTCGCTTTGGGCACGCGGGCTCCACATGGCCGGTCCTTTGCTACGGTTTAACATACGGAATTGGATAGCGGTCTGGTCGGTCACGATTCCCATATATCCGCCTAGCGCGTCGATCTCTCGTACGATCTGTCCTTTGGCGATTCCCCCGACTGCCGGGTTACAACTCATCTGGGCGATCTTGTTCATGTCCATCGTGATCAAAAGCGTCTTTGATCCTAGATTCGCCGCGGCGGCGGCGGCTTCACAGCCGGCATGTCCTGCGCCTACTACTATTACGTCGTAATTGAAAGTCATTTTTATTCCCTTTTATTTTACGCGAAGATAGTGAGTGTTCGTGAAAGAATTCGTTTATATTTGTATAATAAATACATACATTGTTTTCAGGTTTAACGAACTAAAGATTTAAGCTGCTATGAATTCTATTCAATGCCGTATCCTTGTTTTCCTTGTTTTACTGACCTCTTGCTTCAGTCCGGTTTGTGGGAAAGATAAGAAACCTCGTCAAGCGATCGAGAAGTTATCGATCGATGGTCCCTATCTATTGAAAGCGGATGATGGTAGTATGCGTGCGATATTTGTAGATGGGAAGGGCCGGTTATTGGATAAGCATTATAAAAGTATACCTACCACCTTTTCATTCGAGGTGTTTTCCGATAACGGAGAGAGATTGTTTCCGGTAACCATACACTCCGTCTCTCGTCCGAAATGGAAAGATGTGCAACCAGAGAAGACGTTTGTTCTTTCAGATCCACATGCGAACTGGTCTTGTTTCGCCTCCTTGTTAAAGGCGGGAAAAGTGATCGATGCGGACTATAATTGGATTTTCGGGACTAACCAATTGGTAATAATCGGTGACGTCTTTGACCGGGGCGTGGATGTACTCCCTATCTATTGGTTGATCTACAAATTGGAGAAAGAAGCGGAGGATGCCGGTGGAAAAGTGACTTTCTTAATCGGAAATCATGAGACCATGGTTCTGGGAAATGATTTGCGATATACGAAGAAGAAATATACTCAATTGGCGGATACTTTAGGAATGACCTATCCGGAGCTTTGGCAGAAAAGCGAGTTGGGACATTGGTTGAAAACTCGTAACTCTATACAAGTGGTCGGAGATAACCTGTTTGTCCATGCTGGGTTGAGCAAGGAGTTTTTAGACCGGAATTACGATATCCCTACCGTGAATGAGATCGTGAGCGATGGTCTCTTCTTGACGAAAAAAAGAACGTAATATAGATAAAGGCTCCGATCTTTCTTTTATGTTCGCTACGTATGGACGATCTGGTATCGGGGTATGGTACGTAGCGCGGATAAGTATCATCCGCTAGACCGGGATGATTTGCGGAAAATATTAGAGAAATATAATGTGAACCGCATCTTTGTAGGTCATACCATTTTCGATGATATCACGACTTTCTATCATTATAAAGTGATTGCCGTGAATGTCGATAATCAAGAAAACAAGGAGAAGGAACGAGGCCGTGGCGTCATGATCGAGAAAGACGGCTCTATGTTTGTCGTATATGATTCGGGAAAACAGGAACCGTTGTTGATCGAGTAATATTTGGTGCTTGAGCTGTCAAGGCTGCTACCATCATGGTGGAGGAAGAAGTGCCTCCCCTAATGTGAAGTAATGAGATAGGGAGTGCAACTTTTATGTATCTTAAATCATCTATAAATATAGATATGTTTTAAATGTAGGAGTTATGAAAAAAGTTGTATTACTGTTTATCTTGTTTGTTTTCTCTTTGTCGCGAGCCGATGCTCAAGAGTTCCATTTTATTCCTAGGATTGGCTTGAATTTGGCAAATACTTATCCCGAAAGTTTTGCGGACATGCGTCCGGGGTTAAATATTGGTGTGGCGGAGGAAATACGTTTTAGTAAACTGTTTGCTTTAGAACCGGGTGTTTATTATTCTATGCAAGGTTATCAAAAAGAAAACGCTAAAGGCGAGACAGCCCGGCTAAAGGCAGATTATTTAAATATTCCTATTTACGCTAAATTTTATTTGTATCGAGGATTCCATCTTTTCGCGGGCCCACAAGTTGGCTTTAATGTAAGGGCGAAAGCTTCGAATTATATTTTCGTCTCGGGTCCTACTCCGGTGCACCAGAGCGAGTACGATTTCTCCGGTGATAAAAAAGAAGAGATCCGGAATTGTGATTTCTCCGTTTCAATGGGGCTTGGCTATACCTTTGACATGGGATTAGTCATCTCCGCCAATTATAATTTAGGATGTACTCATTTCTTTAGGGAGCCGGAATACTCATTAGGTGGAAGCAATCATTTTAGGGGAAAAGATCATAATGGGGTTATTCAATTCAATCTAGGATGGCGTTTCTGATCTCCAGTAAATCGTGAATTAAGAGAGATCGCTTGTTCCTCGTTCAGCCTTGCGGCATGGCTACGTAGGCAATGAACTGCTTTCGGGCATTGCTCGTCCGTGGCGTAGCAATACGTGTAATCGTAAGGTATGTCTTCTGTTTTCATATTTGTGTTTTTGGGATTGATCGATGTTTTATCCCCGACATTCCTCCGGCAAGATCGCTAACGCTCTGTTCTCGTTTTCCTCCATGATCTCCCGCTCGCCGGGGCCTTTGTCGTTGATACCGCAAAGATGCAGGATGCCGTGGATGATGGTGCGGTGTAGCTCCTCGTTGTAGTCCGTGTGGAAAGTCTCCGCATTTGTCCTGACCGTATCGAGGCTGATAAACAGGTCACCCGAGATCTTATTTCCTTCCGTATAATCGAAGGTGATGATATCCGTGTAATAATCGTGTTGGAGATATTGGCGGTTTACCTCCAATATCTTCTCGTCGGAACAGAAGATATAGCTGATATCTCCCGTTTTCTTTCCGTATGTCTCGGCCACTGCCTTGACCCAGCCGCTAACCGCTCTTTTCTTGATTGCCGGAAGCTCGATATCTTCGGCGTAATATGCTATTGCCATAAGGTCTATTTATCGTATTGAAATTTCGTTACAAATGTAATCATTCGATTTTAAATAGATTCATTTCAAATCTATTGATTGCATAGAATGTTAAAAGAACAGATAAGCCATCGCTATCGCCGCTATCGCCCCGGCCAGATCCGCTAACAAGGCGCATTGTACTGTATAGCGGGTATTACGGATACCTACGCTACCGTAGTAAAGAGCAACTACATAGAATGTCGTATCGCAAGAGCCCTGAACGATGGATGACAGGCGACCGACGAAAGAGTCCGCTCCATACGTGTTCATGCGTCCAGCATCATGCCCCTAGCCCCGCTCCCGCTTAACGGTTTCATCAACATGGTAGGCAGCGCTTCCACGAAATCCGTGTTGAGCCCTATCGAAGCAATGCCGAAACGAACGCCTTGTATGATGAAATCCATCGCTCCGGAAGCCCGGAAGACACCGATACCTACTAGGATAGCTACCAGATAAGGAATAATCGTTATAGCAGTCTGGAAACCTTCTTTCGCCCCTTCTATAAAAGCATCATATACATTGATCTTTTTACGCATGCCGCTGATGATAAATCCGCAGATAATGGTAAAAAGAAGCGTGTTGGCGAATAAGTCGAATACAAGGAAACTTGCTCCTGTTCCATCGAGTTGAATAACCATACCAGGCCTCCGATAAATAACCCCAGTCCCCCGAAAAACAGGATTAGGTTCCGTTGGAGGATATTGATCTTCTGCCGTACGCAAACCGCTAAAATAGCGACTAAGGTTGATGTGAATGTAGCGAGCATGATCGGCAGGAATACGTCTGATGGATTCGCCGCTCCTAACTGCGCCCGGTACATCATGATGGTGATCGGGATCAAGGTCAGTCCCGAGGCATTGATGCATAAGAACATCACCATGGAGTTGCTGGCGGATTCTTTATTCGGGTTTAATTCCTGTAACTGTTGCATGGCTTTCAATCCCATTGGCGTGGCGGCATTATCCAGTCCCAGTAAATTTGCCGATAGGTTCATGAAGATAGAACCGGTCACGGGATGGTCTCTTGGGATATCCGGGAAAAGCTTGCTGAATACGGGAGCCGCCAATCGTGCGAACGCTTGTATCACCCCCCCTTCTCGCCGATCTTCATGATGCCCAGCCAAAGCGACAAGATCCCCGTTAATCCTAACGAAATCTCGAAACCCGTCTTAGCCGAGGCGAAAGAAGCGTTGATAATCTCGGTAAAAACAGCGGTATCCCCACCTATGACCAATTTACCGATAGCCACTACAAAAGCGATTAAGAAAAAAGCGATCCAAATATAGTTTAGTACCATAATAAATATATATTGGTCACAAATTTAGGAATTAATTGCCAATTGATTTGTATTTTGCTTTTGAATAACAAATAGATCCAAGATGAAGATATTAGTGACATACGACATGTTCCGCGAGGGATTTACCGAGTTGGAAAGTAAGTACGAGGTAACCTTTCCCGAAGGAAGAGATTTTACGTATGAGGAGGTTTTCGAGATGATACCGGAGTACGATGTGCTCTGCTCCATGTTCGATTTCCCGGTAAACAAAGAGTTGATCGACCATGCGTCGAAATTGCGGCTGATCGCTAACTACGCCGTTGGTTATAATAATATCGATGTGGTCTACGCCCTCGAGAAAGGCTTGACGGTGGCGAATACGCCTGATCCTGTCACGGCCCCTACCGCCAATATCGCTTTAGGCTTGATGCTGGATACCGCCCGGCGTATCACGGAATGTGATCGTAAGCTGCGTACGCTTGGTAAGGATATGAAGGTCGGTGTACTGGAGAACCTCGGTATGCCGGTTACCGGACAGACCTTGGGCATTATCGGTATGGGACGTATCGGCAAGGCTTTAGCGAAACGGGCGAATGCTTTGGGCATGGATGTGATCTACCACAATCGCCGTCAGCTTTGCATCGAGGACGAGACCAAATTGAATGTTACCTACGTCTCCAAGGAAGAGCTTCTGGCGAAAGCTGATTTCGTATCCTTGAACGCCCCTTACACCCCCGATACCTATCATATCCTCGGCGAGGAAGAGTTCAAGCAGATGAAGCCTTCCGCCATCCTGATCAACACGGCCCGTGGCCCGTTGGTGGACGAGCATGCCTTGGTAAAAGCCTTGCGAGAAGGTACGATTCATGGTGCCGGTTTGGATGTATTCGAGTTTGGAGACTATCCTCTTCCTGAGTTGTTGGAAATGGACAACGTGGTATTAACCCCGCATATCGGTACCCAGACGACGGAAACCCGTATCATTATGGCACGCACGGTATGCAACAACGTGATCGGGTTCTTGGAGGGCGATCGTCCCGTATCACGGGTACTCCGGCCATGACGGCGGCGTTTATCCTATCCGAGCTACAGTCGGTCGGTACACCCGAGAAGGCGGTTCATTTGAGCCGCTTTTTCAAGACTGGTCCCGGTCAATATGGCGAGGGCGATCAGTTTCTCGGGGTGGTTGTCCCGCAAACCCGCAGCATAGCGAAGCTAATAAGGCGACTCCTTTCGATGAGCTGCAGCTGTTGCTGGATAGTCCGTGGCATGAGGCACGTCTATGTGCCTTGCTGATTTTGGTCTATCGTTTCCAGGATCGGAAAGCGATGCCGGAAGAGCGGGAAGCCATCTTCCGATTCTATCTGAAGAATATGCGGCGTTGCAATAACTGGGATTTGGTAGACTTAACCTGTCGGGATATCGTCGGCGAGTATTTGGTGGACAAAGATCGTTCCCTCCTCTACCGTTTGGCGGAAAGCGAGAATTTATGGGAACAACGGATCTCGATCGTCTCTACGTGGGCATTTATCCGTCGGAATGATTTTGGGGATACCTTGGAGTTATCCGAACGGTTGATCGGTCATAAACACGATTTGATGCATAAGGCGGTTGGGTGGATGCTGCGTGAGGTCGGCAAAAAGGAGCGGCAGACGCTTACCGATTTCTTGGAACGCAACGCTACTCGTCTTCCTCGTACGGCGCTTCGTTACGCTATCGAGCATTATCCGGAACCCGAGCGGCAATATTTTCTAAAGAAGAAATAACATGGATACAAAGACCATCTCTTTACTTCGTGAATGGGCGAAAACGTACAATACGGAATCGTTTATCAAGGATGATCCGGTGCGATTCCCCATCGGTTTACGGAGAAACGGGATATTGAGATATCGGCTTTCCTGACGGCGTGGATCTCTTACGGTCGCAGGGCGCATATTCTCCAAAAAGCGGAAGAGCTACACCGGCTGATGGGCGAAAGTCCTTACGAGTTTATCCGTACCGGAGAGACTTCTTTCGCTCCCCTACGGAACCGCCCGGTTCGTGGGCGGGATACCTTTTACCGTTTTTATACCTATCATGATCTGCATCTCCTTTGTTGTCGCCTAAAGGTATATACGATACCTACGACTGTATGGAAGACGCTATGGCCGCCGCCGGTCCTTGCGAAGATCCTATCTTGCGGTTGCGACAACTTTTTGCTGATCTCAATGGCATTCCGGTCTTGCACGGGACTTCCGCTTGTAAGCGTCTGGCGATGTTCTTGCGTTGGATGGTGCGTACGGATGGTATCGTCGATCTCGGTATCTGGAGAACAGCCGTGCATCCCCGCCAATTAATCATCCCGTTGGATACGCATGTGCACCAGATCTCCTTGCGCTTGGGCTTGACAGGCCAAAAAACCGCTACCCTTCGTACGGCCCGTGAGATAACGGACGCATTGGCGAAAGTCTTCCCCGATGATCCTTGTCTGGGGGATTTCGCCTTATTTGGCTACGATATAAATCAAGAATAAAAAGATATGGAAGAAAAGAAGATAAATAACATCTCGTCTGTTTGCGTGTATTGCGCATCCAGCACGAAGATTCCCCCGGTTTATTTTGACGCCGCCAAGGAATTGGGGCGTCTTTTGGGGAGCGAAACTACGGGTAGTCAATGGTGCCGGGAATATCGGTTTGATGTGCGCTGTCTCCGACGCTGCGTTAGCGGCTGGTGGAACGGTAACGGGCGTTATCCCCCATTTTATGGTGGAGCAGGATTGGTATCATAAAGGCTTGACCGAGTTGATTGAGGTCGAGACGATGCACGAGCGTAAACAGCTCATGGCAAACCTCTCGGATGCGGTGATCGCCCTTCCCGGTGGATGCGGTACATTAGAGGAACTTCTGGAGATCATCACTTGGAAACAACTCGGTCTCTACCTCAATCCGATCGTAATCCTCAATATTAATCATTACTATGATCCCTTGTTGGAACTTTTGAGGAACGCCATGAACGAGAATTTCATGCGTCCCCAGCACGCCAAGATGTGGGCGGTAGCCGACACGCCGGAAGAAGCTATCCGTCTCATCCACGCCGAGCCGAAATGGGACGCAAGCCTTCGGAAGATCGCGGCGATTTAATACTATTAGGCGAAAGGAGACGCAGCACGCTACGTCTCTACAATTAAAAATGAATATGATAATGAAAAAACTAGGTTTATTAATGATGTTGTTGCTCCTGTCAAGGATCGCTTTATTCTGCCAGTCACAGACGGCAGGCATCGAGGAGAAAGAAGTGCTTAAGAATGAAGATGTGGTATTCCGTCAGATCGATGAGCATACATGGTTGGGTACAGGAAATTTAATGGCGAACGAGAGTGTATCTGGTCGAGGGCGATACGAAAGCGATCTTGATTGATGCCGGAACAAAGATCAAGAATTTGGATAAGCTCGTGGCTTCCATCACGGATAAGCCGGTTACGCTGGTCGCCACGCATGTGCATCCGGACCATACAGGCTCGGCTATCGATTATTTCCCCGAGATCTATATCAATCCGGCGGATACGGTAGGTATACCGGAATTTATGCCGAATTATAAAGGCAAAGTTTGTTTCCTTGAAGATGGTGAAATCCTAGATTTAGGTGGGCGTATTCTAGAGATAGTCTTTACTCCCGGGCATACTCCCGGCTCAACCACTTTTGTGGATAAGGATGCCGCTTATGGTTTTAGCGGCGATTCGTTCGGCTCCGGTAATCTATTGCTGGGAGTTGACTTCTCTACGCTCATATCTACTTGTAAGAAGATGAGTGCGGTGATCGAGAAATATGATATCAAATACCTCTACCCCGGACATTATTTCGGAATGAACAAGGAAACCCCTCAACGGGTAAAGGATCTAATCACGATGAGCGAGGAGATCTTATCCGGTAAAGCGCAAAGCGAGCCTAACCCCAGCGGCCTGATGGGGTTAGACCGAATATACACGAAGTATGGTGTCCGTATAAATTATAAAGAAGAAAGTATGAAATGAGGGGACCTTTAGATTCTGAACTCGATTTCACTGATAATCTTCAATTCAAGCAATTTCTCCAATATTAATCTATCCATATGAGAGTGAGCGGTTTTTCCGTGTGCTAACTTATATACACGGAAGCCGCTGACATTGAATTCTTTCCCTAATTGATCATACAAGCTTTTCTTGTTTGTCTTAAACCAGTAATTAAATAAGTTCTTCATAATCCGACTTTTGTAATTATCTTTCATTGTACGTTGTTAAAGAGCGTATTTTTACCTACCAGAATTGTAAGCGATGAAAACGAATAGCTAAAACGATGGTTTAAGCTAGTCGTTTTAAAGAAGCACTTAGGAATGAAGATGTGCTTTTCCATCAGATTGATGAGCGTACATGATTTGGAACAGGAAATTTAATAGCAAACGAGAGCCCGTATCTAGCCGAGGGAGAAACGAAAACGATCTTGATTGATGCAGGCCAATAGTAGCCTATATATTTATTATAGGTAAAGGTGGAATAGCCCCCTCCTTCATGCATGCATCCCCACTGTCACCCTCTTGGCATTCGTAATCGGTTTGGGTAAGCCCTTTATAGAGAGGAGTGCATATCTATGATTGCGATATCTTCTTTTCCCATCATGGCCAATAATGTGCTGCAATTTGAGGCGTATCCGGATGTGTAGGTTATCGCATACTTATTTTTAAGGTAGGCTTATTGTATATTTCCATATACGCTCTTGTTTCCTGTCGTGTGATTCAGTAAAAACATGTACGTGTTTCCCGAAAAACATGTACGACTTTTTCCAAAAACACGTACGTGTTTCGCAGAAAGTATAATTGTCTTTTTAAGTTGTTTATGTTCAGTGATTTATATAAGAACATTATTTACGTGCTTATTGTCTAGGATTTGCCTTGGGATACGTATGCTCTAAATAGACTCCGGATACTTAAAATCGGGTGGAAAAAGTAAACAGGGATCGTTGGCAAACTTACCAGCGATCCCACTAAATCCCTATTATAATTTCGCTTGATTCACTTGCGGCGTGCGGATACCCGGTTTCAATTCTCCGTTGATGATAGTTAACCGGCCATCTTGGATAACCGCTCCCGCTCCGGCACGGGCCAACTGCTCATATTCGCCCAGATCGCTCCATGCTTTCGTGGATAGGTCGTATTGAAGTAAGGTGGTATTGAATCGGTACCATTCTACCGGATGGTGCATATAGGCCTTGGCTTCCGCTTGCAGGCGGGTAATGGCCGCTGAATCTCGCGTCGCCTCCGCTTTCGCTAAATGGATCGGGCGGGCGATGGCGGCTAGGAAACAATCGTAGTTCACACCTCCCATAAATAAGATTTTATCCGTTTGGAAAGTCACGGCACAGCCTCCTGTTAGGGTACGGTTCGTTCCGTCCTTAAACGGGGGAAGAACGGTCTCTTGTTGCCAGGTAAAAGTTGCCGGGTCGAATACCAATACATCCGTCGGGACGATCGGTTCCTCTTCGTTTAGGATGGGCTGGAAGCTCCGGCTAGATAAATACGTGTGCCGTTGGGACTTTCTCCGGCCGCTAATACCGGTTGTACACGGGCTGCTCCCGGGAAGTCCGGTAGTTGTTCCCATCCCTTTTCGATATTCGCGAGGTTGAGGCGTAAGAAGGTATGGCAGGGCTGTCCATTCTCATTTCCCCCTGCTACGTAAATCTCCTGTCCGGTAAAAGCAGCCGAGAGATTATCCATTGGAGACGGTAAGGAGGGTAAGGCGCAAACCGCTACCTCTCCTTTCGTGGGGTTATAGGAGATGCGGGAGACCTCGACCAAGGAAGAATCACTGTTGTTTCCTCCGATGCAAACGATACCTTCCGGGGTGGAAACCGTAGCGCCGTAGGCGACGGGACGAGGCAGTCGGTCGATCTCTTTCCAGCCTTCGGGAAGAAGGACGAATATCTCGCTATAATATCGCTTGGCTCCTCCCTCGGTGACGGGTTTGTCCGGAAAGTTGCAACCTCCGGCAACGATCAATACGCCGTTATGGATGCCGGCGAACGGGGCGGAAACGCCAAGGGAAGCCGTATCGGCTGCTCCCGGTAGATCCGGTAATTTTGTCCAGTTTATCATGGTGTTCTGTTTTTAGATACAGGTTGGCCGCATCCCGCTACGCAGAGTAGCAGGAGGAACAACCAGCCGGTGATTTGTTGTTTATTATGCATAGCTTATTCTTTTATTGCCCGGAACGTAGAGGCCGGCATGCCCGCCTCGTTTACAAGATTCGCTCTCGTGAAGGTTGCCAGCCGTAGCGTACCAGCTTCGGGTGAGTCACTTGATCGTTCCACACCTTTACTTTCCCGTTCTCTACCACGGCTTGCGCCGGATAGTAAGTCCTTCCTGCTCGGCGATCTCGAATGTACGGATGGGGTCCCCATCGGAAGTTCTCAAGCCTTTGCGTAATCGAAAGTGATATAGGCGGCGTTATCGGTAAACGTTGCGCTGCGGAACAAAGGGCCGGATGGGATTACGTTATGTCCGTAGGTCTTGTTCAAGGCCCAATGTGCCAGTCGTTCGCCAATCTCTTTTTTCGGGTAGGGTGAACGTTTAAAGAATCCCCGCGATCGCTACTAACGGCCATACCCGTATTCGATACGGTTTGCGCCAGGCGGCGTTGGCTGTCCCTGAACCAAGTCCAACTCGGGCGGTCTATGCTGGATAGTTGGACATAGTAGAAAGGCAGGGCTGCGTTCCAATTCTGGCGCCAGCTGTTCACCAATAACGGGAATAATCGTTCGTGTACTTCCATATTATGGGCGTTCGATTCTCCTTGGTACCAAATAATCCCTTTGATGGGATATCGATGAAGGGGTTGGATACCCGCCTCGAACAGATAACAAGGCTCATACGGATGGCGTTGGAGCGGGTTGGACGCTTGCTTGATGTTTAAGGCCGCCCGTTCACGTACCCAATCTTGGATAAAGTCGTTCTTCGTCCAATCCTGTAAGATATCCGGAAACTCGAATTCCAGTGTTTTCCGGTCGATCCATGCCTCCGTAGGCGAGCCGCCAACAGCGTTCAATATCAATCCGATGGGTACTTGTAAGCTATCGGCCAGCATACGCCCGAAGGCAAATCCTATGGCCGAGAAGCGTGCGGTATTCCGCGTGTCGCATACTTCCCATTGGGCGTCGTGGTAATATTGCAGGCGGTTCAATGAATCCAGTACGGAAGCGTCCCATTCCACGGCGTAGGTCTCCCAGCGGGGCTTTAGGTCGAATAAACGGATTTGCGAGTGTTGTTTCGCGTAATCCAATTGTTGCTGTTGTTCTTCCTTTACGCTCTCGTTTACCCGAAACGCCATGTTGGATTGTCCGGAGCATAGCCAGACTTCCCCGGCTACTACATCCCGATAGTTCAGCGTGCGGCTGGGGGTAGAAACCGTTAAGGTATAGGATTTCCCGCTTACCCGTAAGATCGAGCGTGACAGTCCATTTCCCGTTCGTACCGGCTACGGTCTCCTTCCTTTGTCCGGCGAGGGTAACGGTTACTTTCTCCCCTTGGTTGGCGATGCCAGATATAGGAAGCGGTTGATCCCGTTGCAAGACCATCCGGTCCGAATAGATGGCAGGAAGCTGTAATCCTCCGTAATCGCCGGTTAGCGCCCCATAAACGGTGCGGGCCAAGATACCGGCACCTTCAGCGTTGGGATGCAATGCGTCGGGCAATAGATCCGGACGGTCATATAATCCTTCCTGCAAATCGATCAAGGTTGCGCCGGCTATCCGGGCGATTTCTTCGATAAGCGCTTGCTCCATCCAGTACCAGTCTCTTGTACCGGATTTAAAACGAGAATGGCGGTGAGATATCGGAGTCATACGGCAAACCCATACCTTGCATCTCGGATTGGCTTTCCGGAAGGATTCGATCAAGGAAAGATAATCCCGAACGAAATCGTCCGGTAATTCGGCCATGCCCGAGGGTCCGTATCGTTCAATCCCAGATGGATGATCACGTAATCCCCGGCAAACCTCAGTGCCTTTTGATACGCCTCTTGTTGGTATAAGGACGATATCCCTTGTTTAATAAAGTAGCCCCGCTATGCCCGAAGTTCTCCACTTCGTAGGCATCTCCAAGCATCTGTTGCAATTGGGCCGGGTAGCAGTTTGTTTCCCTGTTCTTGATTCCGTAGCCGTAGGTCACGCTATTACCTACGCAAGCCACCTTGATCTTTTGCGCTTGGCTCATAAATGCGAAAGCGAGGAAGATGGATAAGATTCCTATTATTTTTCTCATTT
>ENA-OQIC01000242-OQIC01000242.1-human-gut-metagenome-genome-assembly--contig:-NODE-242-length-25179-cov-2.065624_pt1 | contig 25179 bp, 30 predicted proteins | sample MGYA00242572_ERZ504736 | MGnify/ENA primary metagenome ERZ504736 (study PRJEB26092, sample SAMD00036201) | human gut metagenome | host: Homo sapiens | study: EMG produced TPA metagenomics assembly of...
GGAAATTTTTCGACGGGCAGCAAAGAAGATGCTAAGAAATCTTCAACAGTCGAGGGATGGAGAAGAAAAAGGATAATTTTATCTTGTAAGGGAAAAGAGCCGGATAGCTGCAAGGCTAAAAATAGAATTGACAAGTGAAAATAACCGTGCTATTCTGTTACGGTGTAAAATAAAGTGCCGGATGGGCTATAAAATTTTTCTGTTTCTGATTTAAACAGAAAAGATTTATAGCCTTTTTGTGTACTAAAAAAGGAAAAGATAAAGGAGGAATTGTTAAATGAAACAATCAGAAAATCAAATGGGAACGAAAGCAATTTTTCCTCTCTTGATGGGGATGTCTGTTCCACCGATGATTTCGATGCTGATTCAATCTTTATACAATATCGTAGACAGTATTTTTGTAGCTAAGCTGGGAGAGGAGGCGCTTACAGCAGTCTCTCTCGCTTATCCGCTTCAGAATTTAGTACTTGCCGTGGCGGTAGGACTTGGTGTAGCAACGAATGCAGCGATTGCAAGAAATCTTGGAGCAAAAAAAAGTGAGGAGGCAAATGATGCGGCGGCACATGGGCTTGTACTGGCAGGTATTCATTCGATATTTTTTATTTTGCTTGGAATCTTTTTTACAAAACCATTTTTGCAGATGTTCACAGATAATCCGACTGTGCTGGAATGGTCCTGTCAGTATTCTTATATTGTAATCTGCCTTTCGTTTGGATCGCTCTTTCATATTGAAATTGAAAGATGTTTCAGGCGACAGGAAATATGTTTTTACCGATGATCATGCAGGGGGTGGGAGCGATTGTGAATATTATCCTTGATCCGATCATGATCTTTGGACTGTTTGGATTCCCGGCGATGGGAGTACGGGGAGCAGCGACAGCGACGATTCTTGGACAGTTTTCCGCGTGCATGTTATCCATCATCTTGTTTTGTAGACACAGTGGAGGGCTTCAGATTCATATGAAAGGATTCCGCATGAAGGGAAGGATTGTCAGACAGCTGTATCTTGTGGCAGTTCCATCTACGGTGATGATGTCCCTTCCGTCTATCCTGATTGGTGTTTTGAATGGAATTCTAGGAGCTGTTTCCCAGACAGCAGTTGCGGTACTTGGAGTATATTTTAAACTTCAGATGTTTGTCTATATGCCGGCAAATGGAATCATTCAAGGAATGCGTCCGATCATCAGTTACAATTATGGAGCAGGGGCTAAGAAGAGGCTTCATGAGACAATTAAAGTTAGTGTGCTGGTGACAGCGGTCATTATGGCAGTGGGAACGATTTTGTTTATGGGATTCCCGGAGCCGGTTCTTTCTTTGTTCAGTGCCACAGAAGAAATGCAGAAGATGGGAGCACAGGCGCTTCGGATCATTGGAACTGGATTTATTGTATCTACATTAGGAACAGTATTTGCTGGTGTGTTTGAGTCGATGGGAAAAGGAATTGCGTCTCTGATCGTATCTCTGTTACGACAGCTGGTCATCATTGTTCCATGTTCTTTGATGCTGATCAAGGTGATGGGAGTTGCGGGAGTGTGGTTGACATTTCCAGTATCAGAGGCAGTGGCAGCAGTTGTTGCTCTATTCTTCTGTACCGTATGATGAAGAAAATTTAGCATGCATAGTTTAGGGCGGCCGGATAGCACCTGTCCACAATCTTAAAGAAAGATTCAGAAAAACAAGGTGGAATTTTTCAGAAAAAAGTAGTAAAATATAGGAAAGATACAGAAAATAAAACCGATACGCACAAGAAGGGGGCGTCAGTATGAATCAGGAATTGATCAGACAGTTAAAATATGTGAAGCAATGCATTGTAAACAAAGAAATGCGTGGAAATGACTGGGAGGAACAACAGGAGGCTGTCAACAAGTTGGAAGAAGTCATTAATTATCTCAAAGATGAAGAAGGAAGAGAAATTTGAGTTTGATTCTTAAGAAAATAGAGATCAGCTGTGATTATAAAAGTAATCGCAGCTGATCTTTTAGTTTTTATAAAAAAATTCTGCAGCATACGATGTGATCACAAACTCATTGTCTTTTTAGGTGATCTACGAGGCACATCCAGTCAAAGGTATCTAATAGATGTTCGCCTTCACGGAGGTGATAGCCGACTTTTCCGGCTATCTCATGCTCATTTGCAGAGGGAAAATGTCCGGTCATTTTTGGATAAGTGGAATCTGTCATATAATATTCCCATGCTTTAGAGGCAAGGAATGTACTGAAATATTCCCCCTCCGGATCGGACCAGGCATCTTTACTTCCGCTTCCGATATGGAGGATTCGGGGACCACTGTGGCTAATAAAAAGTGTTGGTCAAATGGAAGTTCCTTTTCTTTGCAAGCATAATTTAGAAATGCAGGAGCAAACCAATGTGGAAAAGCAGTTTGGATGCTAAAAAGATTTTCTCCGGTTTTTCCAAGAGATAAGGAAGCGCCACAACATCCGGAACCATTTGCCATGACAGCATGAAAGCGCTCATCATTTGCGCCGGACCACAGGGCTACTTTTCCACAACGACTATGACCTGCTAAAGTTACCTGAGAAGAATCAATTTCCGGAATTTGCTCAACATAATCCATCACACATTGAGCTGCAAAAGCCCATACGGACAAAATTCCCCATTCATGTGCCTTTCTTTGTTTTTGTGTTCCGAAGATAGAGGCGAGTTTACTTGGAATTGGTTGGCTATATCAGGCTCAGCATCATTTGCATAGAATCCGACCATAGCGAAATTTTGCTTTAGCATTTCTCTTACTGGCCAGTGCCCGGTGTCGTAGTCTGTATCTAAATCTAATGTGTTTGCTTTACAAGTGCGTCTCTTTTCTGCGTTTTTCAGAAAGTTGCAATCAATGCATCAGGATCTTCGCTGAGAATTCCAAATTGTTGAAAGAGTGTTCGGAAAGTTTTTTCAGTAGGATTTGAAACGGTGCCATTGTGCGGCGGTTCTGCATGTTTATTTTCACTGCAAATGAGAATGGCTGCCGGAACTTTTCTATTTTGCTTGGGAAGAAATACCGTGACCGGAAAGGAAATAGCTCCATAACTTGTCTGAACTGTTATTTCTGTCCGCATATGTATTGCGTGCAAGGACTCCACAGGTTCCCTCAGAAGTTCTTTCCAGGTGACCGCATAGTCAACTGCAGGGCGTTTGCCATATTCTATCTCTGACAGCGTATTTAATATGAGCTTTCGTCTGGCTTCCCAGTCTTCTTTTGTAGGGCAGCCATCTTTAATATCTGGAACGATTGCTTTTTCTAGAATGATTTTATATTCCCCCATGTTTCTGATTTTTACTATTTCCAATATATCTAAAGTTTTCGATATTTTACAATTTGTTTTTTCGAAGAGAGATTTACGCTTCGGGAATATTGCTATTCACTTTTGGAATGTGATATCTGCTTAATAAATATCAAAATAGTCAATATTATATTTGGAATTTCATATAACTTGTGATATAATGCCGTTAAAGCTAGAAGGGGGTGACATTATGAGAGCATGTGAAGTAATGAAGCTATTGCGGATTTCACGACAAACTTTGTCAAACTATACAAAGAAAGGTTTAATTCGTACAACTACATTAGTGAATGGTAGATATGATTATAATACGGACGATGTTTATAAGTTGCTTAACAATGATGTAGAGAGGAAAACTTGCATTTATGCCCGTGTATCTACCGTAAAGCAAAAGAAAGACCTGGAAAATCAAGTGGATATATTAAAACAGTTTTGTTTTATGAACGGTTATAAGATAAACGAAGTTTACACAGATGTTGCAAGTGGTATCTCTTTTGAAAAAAGAAAGGATTTTTTCAAATTACTTGATGAAATCATAGATCATAGAGTGGAAAGAGTTGTAATCACTTACAAGGACAGACTTTCAAGAGTAGGTTTTGACCTATTCTATCATCTTTTCCATAAGTATGATTGCGAAATTATAGTAATGAGTGAAGTCGGTTCACAGAAGTTAGATCGTGAGGAAGTCTTTGAAGAAATCATAAGTTTGTTGCATTGTTATTCGATGAAATTAGATAGCAAGCGAATAGTACAGAAGATGAAAGAGGCTTTGGAAGATGAAAGCACAGAGAGTTGAGAAACAGATGATAAAACCTACAAATGAATATTTTCCTATGTTGGATCAATTCTGTTTTCTGTCAAAGAATTTATACAACCATGCAAATTACATTGTAAGACAGTCTTTTGTGAAAGACAATAAGTGGATTCGATATGGAGAATTGGATAAACAGCTGAGAGCAGATAAGGATTATCCGGACTATGCCGAAATGCCTACTGCACAAGCAGCACAACAGACATTACGGCTGTTAGATAAGAATTGGAAGTCGTTTTTGCATCCATCAAAGATTGGTCTAAAAATAAGGATAAATACCTTGGTAAACCAAAACTTCCGAGATATGCAAATAAAAATGGCAGAAAGTCACTTATTATCACGAACCAAAACTGTAAACTGAAGGACGGAATGATACACTTTCCAAAGTCGTTCAACGGTTTTGTATGTAAATTCTACTGTTGTAACAGACCTGACTTTGTAAAATTAAATCAGGTTCGGTTTCTGCCACACTACAACTGTATTGTAATAGAAATTGTTTATGAAGTAGAGATTACGGATACCGTAAAGCAGAATCAAAATTATATTTCCATAGATATAGGTGTAGATAACCTTGCTACAGTTGCGAACAGCTTTGGAAAGCAACCGTTCATTGTCAATGGGAAACCGTTGAAATCTGTAAATCAATATTACAATAAACATGTTTCTAAATACAGAAGTATTGCAAATCAGATGAACGGGGTTGCTTATACAAAACGGATGGACAAGCTTACCGAAAAGCGTAACCGTAAAATGGAGGATTATTTGCATAAAACAAGTCGTGAGATCATCGAATACTGTAAGAAATACAATGTAAGCAAAATTATCATTGGCAATAATAAGGAATGGAAACAAAACAGCAAACTGTCGAAGAAAGTAAATCAACACTTCGTTCAGATACCATATAACAGGCTTATTCAGATGTTAGAGTACAAAGCACAAGAAATAGGTGTAACGGTAATCATCACCGAGGAAAGTTATACGAGCGGTACTTCTTTTGTAGACAATGAAATGCCTGTAAAGGAAAACTACAATAAATCTCGTAAGAATCAAAAGAGGTTTGTTCAAGACATCTGACGGAAGTTTCATAAATGCAGATGTAAACGGAAGTTACCAAATAATGAAAAAAGTAATTCCAAATGGAGAAATCCTATGGAATAGAAGCTGTGCGTATCAGCCATTTCGAGTAGCGATTGTATAAGCGGTCGTGACGAATTAAGAAAATACATTTTTTGTCATAGAAGCATGATATTTCTGGACAATTGGATGATTTTCATTACGTAGTTGGTGTGGAAAAGGAATATACTGACCATTTTGGAAGGACAAAACAGAAGAGAATAAGGGAGAGACATATGGCACAGAAGAAGATAACAGCATTGATTTTTGATATGGACGGACTGATCTTTGACTCAGAGCGCGTTGTGCAACGTTCCTGAAACCGAGCAGGAGAGGTGCTCGGAATTCCCAAAATGGGAGAACATATTTATCATACGATTGGATTTAATGTGGTGAGAAGAGAACAATATTTTCGCACAGCCATCCGGGAAGATTTTCCGATGGATAGGTTTAATGAACTGACAAGAGCATTTTTTAAAGAAATCGTAGCATCTGAAGGTCTGGCGATGAAACCGGGGGTGAAAGAGCTGCTTGCCTATGCAAAAGAGAATGGGTATAAGCTTGCGGTCGCCTCGTCTTCGAGAAGAGAACATGCGGTGAACTTGTTGACAGAAGCAGGAGTATACTCGTATTTTGACGGTAGTGTTTTCGGGGATATGGTAAAAAATGCGAAGCCGGATCCGGAAATTTATCGGACTGCCTGTGAAGTGATCCAGCAGTGCCGGAGGAGACGGTAGCATTGGAGGATGCACCGGCGGGTGTGAAATCTGCATCAGGGGCAGGTCTTCGGGCGATTATGATCCCTGATCTTGTACAACCAGATGAGGAGACGATGAAGGATGTCTGGAAAAAGTACAATACACTTCTGGATGTCTTGGAGTTATTAAAAGAACAAGAGGCAGATGACAAAAGGAATACGTCCGGGGGGAAGGAATAAAAAGAGAAAAACGAGAGGGAAATGAAAATGAGAGAAAAATCAATGGGAAATCATAGTGGAAGTCAGGCTTTGGCAGGACATCGCAAAGCACTTTTTCTGACGATTCTTGCGCTGGCATGGCCGACACTTTTGGAACAGATGCTGCAGACACTTGTACAGTATATTGATGCGGCGATGGTCGGAAGAATCGGCGCAGAAGCCACGGCAACGGTCGGGATGAGCACGTCGGTCACATGGCTTGTGAACGGACCGTTGTTTGCAATGGGAATTGGATTTATGGCATTTATTTCAAGGGAAATGGGAGCAGAAGCATTTGATAATGTGAAGAGGGCATCTGTGCAGGCAGTGATCGTTACCGTGGTGACCGGAATCGGAGTTGGGGTATTGACACTTGCTGTCAGTCCGATTCTTCCAACGTGGATGGGAGTAGATCCGGCGATCAAAAAGGATGCGTCCCTCTATTTTGCGATCATCTGCCTTCCGATGCTCTTCCGGAGTGCGATCATTATTTTCGGAGCGCTGCTTCGGGCAGTGGGAGATACAAAGACACCAATGTATGTCAATGTTTGTATGAATCTTGTGAATATCGTCCTGAATTACCTTTTTATCTATGATACAAGAATGATCAAAATCGGTGGAGCCAGTGTGAAGATGTTTGGATTCGGATATGGGGCAGTCGGAGCCGGAATCGGAACGGCAGTCTCCTTTGTAGTTGGCGGAATCTTTATGACGATTGCACTTTATAAAAACCGATATGTATCTCCGGCGGGATGTGAAATCCGCCCGGAGCGGGAAATTATGGAACCTTGTATTCGCGTTGGATTTCCGGTTGCGATGGAACGCATGGCTACCTGTCTTGGTCATGTCGTGTTTGCATCGCTTGTGACAGGACTTGGAACAGTGGCTTTTGCGGCGCACTCGATTGCGCTGACAGTAGAACAGGCGTTTTACATCCCAGGGTATGGGATGCAGGCCGCAGCAGCTACTTTGGCAGGAAATGCCATTGGTGCAAAAGACCAGAAACGGCTGCACGAATTGACAAGGATGTTGATCGTGATCATTCTTGTGATCATGACTGTATCCGGAGCACTCTTATTTTTCATGGCACCACAGCTTTTGCAGCTGTTTACGAAGGAAAGTGATGTCATTGCACTCGGAACGGTTGTCCTTCGTATGGTTGCAGTATCAGAGCCACTATTTGGTGTATTGATTATCCTCGAGGGAATTTTCAATGGGGTAGGAGATACGGTAAAGCCGTTTTACTATGCGCTATTCAGTATGTGGTGTGTGAGAGTGTTAGGAACATTCTTCTGTGTCAAAGTATTCCATCTTGGACTGTATGCAGTGTGGGGATGCATGATCGCTAATAATGTCTGTCTGGGAAGTTTGTTTATCCTGCGATATCTGCGGGGAGGCTGGAATCCACTGAATAAAGAAAAAAGTAGAAAATAAAAATAGTAGTAGGAATCGTGATAAGTTCAGGAAGGCAATGTGGTAGTGAGGCGATCATATGAAGAAAATTGTAATAATCCCAGATTCTTTTAAGGGAACGATCAGCAGCCAGGAGGCAGGCAGAATTATTGAGGAAGAGGCAAAAAAGAGATGGCCGGATGTGGAAACAGTTCGGATGGAAATAGCGGACGGAGGGGAGGGAAGCGTGGATGCTTTCCTCTCTGTTTTAGATGGGGAGAAAAAACAAGTCAAGGTGAGGGGACCTTATGGCGAGCAGGTGGAAAGTTTTTATGGAAAAATAAAAGAAACAGCAGTCATTGAAATGGCAGCAGCGGCAGGACTTCCTCTTGCAGGGGAACGCTTAAATGCCGGGGAAGCTACAACTTATGGGGTTGGAGAGTTGATTTTAGATGCGCTTCAGGGAGGAGTGAAGAAAATCATATTAGGACTTGGGGGAAGTGCTACAAACGAAGGGGGTGCTGGTGCGCTTGCGGCATTGGGAGTTAAATTTTTGAATGAGAGAGGAGAAGAATTTATTCCGGTTGGGAATACTTTACATTGTATTAAAAAAATTGATCTGTCAGAGCTTGACCAACGAATAAAGGAAACGGAAATTTTGGTTATGTGTGATGTCAGTACCGTTTTGTGCGGAGCAAACGGAGCAACTGCAATATTTGGACCACAGAAGGGGTAGAACCAGAGGAAGTTTCCAGATTAGATTACGGATTGAGACATTTTGCAGAGAAAATATATGAGGTGACCGGAAAGGAAATTTTGCAATTAGAAGGAGGCGGAGCTGCTGGAGGAATGGGAGCTGGCATCGCAGCGATTCTTGGGGGAAAGCTGATGAGTGGAATTGATATTATGCTGGATACGATCACATTTGAGGAGGTTTTGAAAGATACATCCATGGTAATTACTGGGGAGGGAAAGATTGATGGACAGAGTTCCTATGGAAAAGTAATTTCAGGGGTAGCGAAACGGGCAAAGAAATATCAGGTTCCAGTAATCGCACTTGCGGGGGCAGTCACAGAAGATGCAGATCTGTTGTATGAGATGGGAGTCAGTGCAATGTTTGGGATTAATAGAAGAGCATTGTCATTTGAGGAACTAAAAGCGACAACGAAAATGGATTTGAGAAAGACAGCAGAATCGATCTTCCGTTTGATGGATCTGTCCTCAAAAGTTTAGTTTTTTTTCACTTGACGATGAATGAAATTTGACAGATAATAGAGTTCGATTTAGAGAGAGGAACATAGCAGGACGAAACAGGCGCACTTGCGCTGTCGGAAGAGGAAAGAAGAAAAATATATTGAAATAGAATGAAAGAAGAGGAGAATTTATGAAGAGTTTTTATACAAATGGAACGATTTTGACCATGGAAGATGACGCACTGTATGCAGAGGCAGTGTGTGTGGAGAATGGGCGGATCAAGCGGTCGGAACAGGCCGGGGACGTGGTTGAAGCTTCGGGAGGATGCAGATGAGATGATTGATCTGAACGGTGCGGTGCTGATGCCGGGATTTATTGATGTCACATTCTCATTTTGTCGGTGCAGCCAATGCGATGACACAGTGTGATTTGTCTCTTGTAAGGATTTCGGAGAGATCATAGAATTGATGAAAGCGTTTAAAGAGAAGAGAAATCTGCCGGGGGATGCATGGATCATCGGATGCAATTATGACCAGAACTTTCTTGCAGAAGGAAGACATCCGGATAAGACAGTGTTAGATCAGATCAGCAGTGAGAATCCAGTTCTCTTAATCCATGCATCTTCTCATATGGGTGTGACAAACAGCCGTGGACTGGAGGCTCAGGGGATTACGGAAGCGACAGAGGACTGTCCGGGTGGACGTTACGGAAGAGTCGCAGAAACGAGAGAACCGGATGGTTACATGGAAGAGAAAGCATTTCTGGCATTCCAGGAAAAGCTTCCGATGACATCGATGGAGGAGTTGATGCGACTGATCGGGGAAGCGCAGAAGATGTATGCAAGCTACGGGGTAACAACGGTACAGGATGGAATGGTTGCAAAGCCGTTGTTTCAGCTGTTAAAGTATGCATCGGGTGCAGGACTTCTGAAGCTGGATGTCGTTGGCTATGCTGATGTAATGACTGCAGCAGATTTGCCGGAGACGGAGCCGGAATATGCGGGACGGTATAAAGATCATTTCAAAATTGGCGGCTTTAAAGTATTCCTTGACGGTTCTCCGCAGGGAAGAACTGCGTGGATGACAACGCCTTACGAAGGAGACGACACATACTGTGGATATCCGATCCACAGCGATGAGAAATTAAGGGAGTATATTGCAGTCGCTTTGGATAAAAAGCAGCAGCTTCTCGCACATTGTAACGGGGATGCGGCGGCAGAACAATATATCTCGCAGTTTGAGAAAGAATTAGAAGCAAGAGGAGAGAAAGACAGCAACCGTGCAGTGATGGTACATGCGCAGCTTGTCAGAAAAGATCAGCTGGGACGAATGAAAGCAATCGGGATGATTCCGAGTTTTTTGTGGCGCATACTTACTACTGGGGGATATCCATATCAAAATTTTGGAGCGCAGAGGGGAAGCCAGATTCACCGGTAAAAGATGCGCTTGAGGATGGAATGAAGTTTACATTTCATCAGGATACACCGGTAGTTCCGCCAGATATGATGCGGACAGTTTCCTGTGCAGTGAACCGTGTGTCAAGAACCGGTCAGGTGATTGGGGAAAATCAGAGAATCCCGGTGCTTGATGCGCTCAAAGCGATCACAAGTTATGCGGCATACCAGTATCACGAGGAGCAGGAAAAAGGAACAATCGCTGTTGGAAAATATGCGGACTTTGTCGTGCTTGATAAGAATCCTCTGGAGACAGATGTGAAAGCACTCGCGGATATCCAGGTGCTTATGACATTGAAAGAAAATGAAGTAGTTTATCGCAGAGAAGAAGTGCAAAAAGAGAACGTAAGAGAAGGAGAGGCAAGTCATGAATAAGCGCAGCAAAGGGATTGCACTGGCAGTGATCACTGCAGTTATGTGGGGGATTATGGGGATTTTCGTGAGAGATCTCTCGAAATACCAGTTTTCCAATATTGAGATTTCTTTCTTCCGATGTGCTCTGGCGGGGGCGGCGTATTTTGTATTCCTTCTGATCACAAAGCCGGCAGCGCTTAAAATCAATCTGAAAGGGATTATTATTTGCATCGTGTATGGGGCAGTCGCTACAGTATCAGCTTTGTCAGCTATAGTGTGGCAGTATCGAGAATTCCGGTTGGAGTTGCGACAGTACTGATGTTTATGAGTCCAATCTGGGTTGCAATCCTTGGAAGGTTTATGTTTGGGGAAAAACTCGAGAAAAGTAAGATTATTACGATCTTTGTCTGTCTGATTGGCGCTATACTCGTGGCAAATCTGATCGGAGGAGGAAATATCAAACTGGATGCGATCGGTATTCTTGCGGGAGTGGTCAATGGAATCGGTGTCGCGTTGCAGATCTTGCTTCCAAAGTTTTTCGCGAAAGATTATGACCGAGATACACTGCTTGTCTACGGATTTCTTGGAGCGGCAGTGGCTCTGTTGTTTGGAATGGATTTTGGTGCAGTTGCAGAACATTTTGCGGCGGCTCCGGTGACCAATCTTTTGTGGGATTTATTTGGGATTGGAATTTTCTGTACAATGGTGGCGAATGTGGCATGTGTGAAATCTACTCAGTATGTAGAGGCGACAACGACGAGTATTCTATCTGCACTGGAAGTTGTTGTAGGGACATTGGTTGGATTCCTTGTGTTCCATGAGCACCTGACTATTTTGCAGATGATCGGGGCGGTCATTATCGTTGTAGGTGCGATTGGATCCGAGCTGGTTCAGGGGAAAAAGAAGACGGAATTTAAAAAGTAGAGTGAAATAAAATAAAGTGGACAGCTTGCAAAATCTGATGAAATCTTATAAAATGCAGAGGTAATTTTGCAGAAAGATTTAGAAAGGGGATATTTATGCCAGACATCAGAAGTACATGCAGCTGTCCGTTAATCTTTACACATCGTATACTGGGAGGAAAATGGAAGATGAGAATTTATGGCATATCATACACGGAGAAAATCGTTTTTCCGAATTAAAAAAAGCACTTTCCGGCATTTCAGAGAAGGTACTTTATACAAGTTTAAGAGAACTGGAAGAGGCAGAGATACTGGTCAGAGAAGTTGAGCAGGAACAGAAGCCGTCCATTATCCGCTACTATCTGGCGGAAGAATACGTGGAGGTGAAAGAAATGGTCCGTGCTGCTCACAGCTTTGCCGAAAAATATGTCAGAAAGAATGAGATCAGACAGTGTGGGGACTTACAAAAAAGTAAGGTATTGCAGGAAAAAGAAAAACTGTGTATAGTTGACACGGAATAAGAAATGAATATATTTTTTACCCATGAGTTAGTGTAAACTAATGTATGTAAAATAAAACTAATTGGAGGTGGTGTTATTAAAAAATATATATCAACGATCATTCTGGCAGTGGCGCTTGTGATCTTATCGATCGTATCACTTTTTATCGGCGTGATCGACACAGATCCGGAGCGCTTTGACAGGAAATCCGGAGACTGTGAAATTGTTTCTGATCTCGAGAGTGCCGAGACTGCTTGCAATTTTATGTACTGGAATCGGTCTGAGTACGGCGGGACTGATTATGCAGCAGCTCTGCATGAATAAATTTGTCTCTCCATCCACAGGAGCCACAATTTCATCTGCCAGCTTGGGATACTGCTGGCGCTTGTATTTCTGCCGAATTCCTCACTGTGGGGCAGAGCGGCTTTTGCATTTGTGGCAGCGATACTCGGAACATGGATTTTTGTATGGTTTATCCAGCACATTCAGTTCAAAGATGTGGTACTCGTTCCGCTTGTAGGAATTATGTTTGGAAATGTGATCGGAGGCATTACAAATTTCATCGCATATAAGTATGAGATGACACAGGCGCTTTCTACATGGCTTGTGGGACACTTCTCAATGGTACTCAGAGGCAGATATGAGATCGTATATATGGCGGTGCCGCTGGTGATTCTTGCTTTCGTGTTTGCCAATCACTTCAATATTGTGGGAATGGGAAAGGACTTTTCAAAAAACCTCGGTGTTCCGTATAATTTTATTCTGTTTATGGGAATTACGATCGCTGCGATGATCACAGCCTCTGTGATTGTTGTAGTTGGTTCTGTTTCCTATATTGGACTGATCGTACCGAACATTGTTGCGATGTTCAAAGGAGACAAGATCCGCGGTACTTTGATCGATACGGCTCTTTTCGGAGCGTTATTCGTGTTGGTGTGCGATATGATCGGGAGAGTTGTGATTATGCCGTACGAGTTGCCGATTGAGCTGATCATCGGAACAGTAGGAAGTGTTCTGTTCGTGATCCTGCTATTGTATCGTCTGAAGAACGGAAGAAAAGCAGTCCGGTTTGGGAAAGGAGGGATTGGCAATGGGCAGTGCGGCGCATAGAAAAAACAGACGGAAGCTGGCATTGCTGGTATTTCTTGTGGTTGTGGCTGCCGCTGCATACCTGTTTACCGACGTGTCATTTGCAAATGAGCGGCTTTTCCGCTATGCGATGAAGATAAGGATTCCGAAGCTGATCGCAATGCTTGTCACGGCGGCTGCGATCGGAGGGGCCTCCATTGTATTCCAGTCTGTGATCAACAATACGATTGTAACGCCTTGTCTTCTGGGAATGAACTCTCTGTATACACTGATCCATGCCGTGGTCGTGTTTGTGGCGGGATCGGGAAGTTTCCTTGTGGTGAACGGGAACATTTCTTTTGCGGTGGACCTTGTTTTGATGGGAGTGGCGGCGACAGTCATTTACAGTTATCTGTTCCGTAAGACGAATCATAACATTTTGTATGTGCTTTTAATAGGGACGGTACTGACATCGTTTTTTGGGAGTATTCAGAGTACGCTTGTCAGAGTGATGGATCCGAACGAATATGACAGTCTGCTTGCGTCGCTTGTGGCAAGCTTTAGCAATATCAATTCGGAAATTATTGTGTTTGCGGTACTGCTGCTGGCAGTTCTGATATTTGCACTACGAAGAGAACTTGCGCTTCTGGATGTTCTGACACTCGGAAGAGATCAGGCGGTCAATCTCGGGGTGGACTATGACCGGGCGATTCGAAGACTTTTACTTGGAGTGGCACTCTGTATTGCGATTGCCACAGCGATGGTAGGTCCGATCTCATTTCTGGGACTGATCATTGCGAACCTGTCCAGACAGCTTTTGAAGACGTACCGCCATTCACAGCTGATCGCGGGATCAGCACTGTTTGGGATGATTGTTCTGGCAGGAGGCAGATGATCGTAGAGCAGGTGTTCGTCTACGCAGTTCCGGTTAGTGTATTTATTACAGTAGGGGGCGGGATTTATTTCCTGTATCTTCTGCTTGGAAAAAGGAGGGTTAATTTTTGAGAATCCATGAGTTGAAAAAACAGTATGATGGGAAGACCGTTGTGGATTCCGTTTCCTTTGAGATACAGAAAGGGAAAGTGACTGCCTGATTGGCCCGAATGGTGCCGGAAAATCCACGGTTATGAGTATGATCTCACGTCTGATCGCAAAAGATGAGGGGCTTGTGGAAGTAGAAGGAAAAAGCATTGAAAAATGGAAGAGCAAGGAGTTATCCAAACATCTGGCGATCCTGACTCAGAGCAACCATATCCAGATGAAACTCACTGTCAGAGAACTGGTGGCATTTGGGCGGTTCTCACACAGGAGGAAGGCTTACAGAGGAAGATGAAAAGATCATAGACCAGGCAGTTGCTATATGGAACTGAAGGAGTTTGAAGACCGTTTCATCGACGAGTTGTCAGGAGGACAGAGACAGAGGGCATACATTGCCATGGTAATTGCGCAGGATACCGAATATGTGCTTCTCGATGAGCCGACGAACAATCTGGATATTTACCATGCGACCAACCTGATGAAAATGGTGAGGAAATTAAGTGATGATCTCGGAAAGACTGTGATACTTGTACTGCATGAGATTAACTATGCATCTTTTTACTCGGATTATATCTGTGCGTTTAAGGATGGAAAAATTGCAAAATACGGAGCAGTCGAGGAAGTTGTGACAAAAGAGGTGCTCTCAGAGATTTACCAGGTAGATTTTGAAATATTGAGGATCGAAGGGAAACCACTGTGCATCTATTATTAAGGCAAAGAGAATTACGGTAAAAGAAACAGAAAATAAAAAGAAAGCAAAAGAAGGAAGGAAAAGGAGAAAACGATGAGAAAATTAACAGGAGTATTACTTGCGGGAGCAATGGCGGTCAGCCTGGCAGCATGCGGACAGGCGGAGGAGAAAAGCAATACCTCCAAAAGGCGGAAGACAGAACAGACAAAGGAGCAGACACCGGAGAATGTGATGATCAAATCCTTTAATGGAAACAAGGAAGAGGTGAATCTGGAAGTTCCGTACGATCCGGAGAGAATCGCGGTGCTTGATATGGCATCACTTGACATTCTCGATAATCTGGGAATGGGAGACCGTGTTGTAGGTTCCGCTTCTACCTCTCTGGAATATCTTACTGATTATGTGGATAATGAAGAGGTAGCAAATCTGGGAACGATCAAAGAAGCGGATCTTGAGGCTGTTATGGAGTGTGACCCGGATGTGATTTTCATCGGAGGACGTCTGGCATCTTCTTATGACGCGCTCAGTGAAATCGCACCGGTCGTATTCCTCTCCACAGACAGTGAGCTCGGCATTGTAAAGAGTGTGACAAAAAACGCGGAGACCATCGCATCTATGTTTGGTCTGGAAGATGAAGTATCGAAAAAGACAGAAGGGTTTGACGAACGTATTAAGGCACTGAAGAAAACAGCAGAAGGCAAAACAGCGTTAGTTGGTATGACGACAAGCGGAAGTTTCAACTTGATGGGGAATGATGGAGCTGCTCGATTGTTGGAAGAGAGGTTGGATTTGAAAATCTTACTGCGGCAGAGAGCACATCGACACATGGAAATGAAGCATCTTTTGAGACGGTAGTGGAGAAGAATCCAGACTATATTTTTGTTATGGACAGAGATAGTGCGATTGGTGCAGACGGGGCACAGACCGCGAAAGAAATTGTGGAGAATGAACTTGTCATGGGAACAGATGCATATAAGAATGGACGGATTATCTATTTGGAACATCCAGCAGTGTGGTATACAGCAGAAGGGGGGATCACAGCACTTAACATTATGCTTTCTGACCTGGAGAATGCACTGTAAGAGAACAAAAGCATTGTAAAATACTGTTGCAGAGTGATAAAATTATAGAGAAGGAAAAAGGTATTTTCCGGCTACAGAACATGTACCGGAGGATGCCTTTTTTGAAGTTACATTTTACAGAGCATTGCATCTGTTTTAAAGCGACTGGATCGATGTATTTGTGCAGGGAACCTGGTGGGAATCTGACAGAAAGACAGAGGAGACATGTCCGGCAACCGTAATCTGGAGACAATACCTTGACAAGTATATACTTTATCTCGTATGCTTTTAGAAAGCCTTTCACGGGGAAATGTAATAAGGAGAGGAAATGGAATCAAGAAACATGAACATTTATGATATAGCAAAAGAAGCAGGAGTCTCAATCTCTACGGTGTCGAGAGTGCTCAATCATAAGGGCAACGTAAATCCTGCGACGAGAGAGCGAGTAGAGGAGGTACTTGAACGCAATCACTATACACCAAGTGCCATTGCACGAGGCATGGTCAGTAAGTCTATGCGTACGGTTGCAGTGCTTACGGTGGATATTCGTGTGCCGCACTATGCTCGGACGGCATACACGATTGAGCGGGAATTAAGTCACAGAGGATATGAGGTTACTCTCTGCAATACAGGTGGAGAGGCAGAGGAGACAGAGAAATATCTGCAGACGATGTTGGAGAAAAAGGTAGATGGAATCGTTCTAGTCGGATCTGTGTTTAATACGATCTGTAAGAAACCAGAAATTAAAAAGCTTCTGCGGACGGTTCCGGTTGTTTTGGCAAATGGAAAGCTGGAAATGGCTAATTCCTATTCGGTTCTCGTAGACGATAAGTATGGAATTGCACTTGCGGTAAATGAATTGCTCAAAAAAGGACACAGAGATATCTATTATGTAAAGGATATGGATACCGTCAGTGCCCGGCTCAAATGGGAAGGATTTGTCGATACACTGCAGCGTGCCGGAATTGCTGAGGCAAAGAAGAAGGTATTACATACAACATCTGATCTGGAAGGCGGAATGCGGGCAGTCAGAGAGCTGATCCAAAGCGGAAAGAAATTCTCAGCATTGGTCTGTGGAGAAGATATTACAGCGGCAGGTGCAGTGAAAGCACTTTTGCAGGAAGGTTACCGGATTCCGGAAGACGTGGCTGTGACAGGGTACAATAATTCAGAATATGCAAGGATCTGTGAGCCGACACTTACAACGATCGACAATAAACCGGAACTTGTAGCGATGTTCAGTGTGCAGCTTTTGACAAGTCTGATCGAGAAGACAGATGCATATTCTTCCTGCACAATCCAGCCGGAACTTGTAGCGGGAAAGACAGTCTGAGTTCTTCAGGCCTTATAGGCTGAAGAACTCTTTGATCTGTTCTGCAATAATGTTCATTAATTTTGTCCTCGCTTCGATACTTGCCCATGCGATATGAGGTGTAATAAGAAGGCGGTTACTGTCAGAAAAGCCGCGGAGCGGATTGTCTGTGCACATGGGCTCTTCAGACAGGACGTCTAGACCGGCAGCTCGTATTTCGTCTGTTTCCAGTGCCCGTTTCAAATCTTTCTCCACGACGATCGGACCGCGACCAAGATTTAAGAAAATAGCGCTTTTCTTCATTTTTCGAAATGCCGAAAAATCGATGAGATTTTCCGTATACTTATTTAACGGTGCATGTACGGATACAATGTCGCAGTCTCAAGGAGCAGATCAAGGGAAACTTGATGAAAACCTTCTTGAGGAGCCGCGCCTGAAGGTGAAGAGTAAATCACGTTTGCTCCGAATGCGGTTGCAATGGAGGCAACTCTTCGACCAATATTTCCAAGACCAATGATTCCCCATGTCTTGCCTTTCAGTTCATAAAAGGTCTTCTCAAAATGTGTGAAGATCGTATCATTTGTATAATGGTCATTTTTGACATAATCGTCATAATATCTCAAATGTTCCAGAAGATAAAACAGCATGGCAAAGGTGTGCTGTGCAACCGATTCCGTAGAGTATCCGGCAACATTCCGCCATGCAATGCCACGTTTGTCTAAATACTCTTTATCAAGATTGTTCGTGCCAGTAGCTGTTACACAGACTAATTTAAGCTTTTTTGCAGTTCCAATCGAAGCCTCGTTGATCAGGATCTTATTTACAATAATCACATCGGCATCCAAAACGCGCCCGGGAACTTCCTCCGGAGTAGAAAAAGAGTATTTGACAACCTCTCCGAACTGGTCAAACTGGGAGAGGTCAAGATCATCGCCGATTGTCTTCGCATCTAAAAATACAAGTTTCATATAGTAGTCTCCTTTCTGTTCGCTGCATGGCAGGTTGTTGCCTGTAGACAGTTTCTGTGACAGCGATAGTTTATAAAAGTTTACCATGAATGTACTAGTTATGTAAATTCTTTGTTTTCGAATATCTTTGAGAATGCCATTGGTGCGACAAATTCCTGATGTAGAACAAGATATTGCGAAAGCCCTTTCTTAAAAATGATTTAAAAACCTTTCCGGAACATAATAAATGTTAAAAATAAATCGTTATTTTGCACTAAAACAAATATAAAAAATAGACATAATGACGAAAATAGTTGTTTTCCATTACATATATTGACAAAAATGATAGATAACTATAATGAAAAATAAAGAAAGCGCTTTTATAAAGTTTCAAAAAATAATTAGTTTGTTTTGAAATTGACAATTGTAAAAGGCAAAATGTTTCAGAAAGTTGAAAGGAGATCACATAATGAGAGTTCAATATGATGTGATGGTGCAGGAATTTGCACGTGTATTAGAGAAAAAAGGATTTCGGAGAGAGGATGCAGAGAGTGCAGCAGTGATTTTTGCACAGAATAGTCTGGCTGGTGTGTTTTCTCACGGACTCAATCGCTTTCCGCGTGTCGTAAGTTATCTGGAAAAAGGAGAGATCGATCCAGATGCGCGCGCAACATGCGAGATGAGCATGGGGGCAATTGAGCGATGGGATGGACATCGTGGGTTTGGTCCGCTGAATGCAAAGCGTGCAATGGACCGAGCATGTGAACTTGCAAAAGAATATGGAATCGGATGTGTTGCTCTTGGAAATAACAATCACTGGATGAGAGGCGGCACTTATGGATGGCTGGCAGCGGAGAACGGATGCATCGGAATCTGCTGGTCTAACACAATGCCGAATATGCCTGCATGGGGTGGAGCAGACAGAAAGATCGGAAATAATCCGCTGATCATGGCAGTTCCTCGCTCGAATGGAGACCATGCAATGGTAGACTGTGCCGTGTCACAGTTCTCTTACGGAAAGATTGAAGACTGTCGTCTGCGCGGTGTGCAGCTTCCGGTTCCGGGTGGATATGACACAAAGGGAGAACTCACAACAGATCCGGCAGAGATTGAGAAAACATGGCGCGTACTTCCGATGGGATATTGGAAGGGAAGTGGACTTTCTATTATGTTAGATTTGATTGCGACGGTTCTGACAAATGGAAATTCAGTACAGAAAATCGGAACATTCGGAGACGAAGTCGGGCTGACACAGATTATGATCGCAGTTGATCCGACAAAATTCCAGACAGCAGAAGAGACAGATAAGATTGTAGACGAGATTCTTGCAGATATCAAATCTTCAGAGCCGGTTACCGAAGGCGGAGAAGTCTTCTATCCGGGTGAACTGGAATTGAACAGCATTCGTGACAACAAAGAACATGGAATCCCAGTTATTGAGGAAGTATGGGAATCTGTTCTGAAAATGTAAAGTGACAGATACTAGGAGGAAAAGTTATGGAATATATCATTGGTATTTTGCTGCTCATCTCATTTGTCGGACTGGCAGTCTATGCGGTTCGCGGTGGAAATTTGATGATGGGTATGCTCATTATGGGAGTGATCTGGACAGTTCTCCCGCTCATTGGAAATACATTTGCAACAAATCCTGATTTTATAGCGGCTTACCCGGGAGTGACGGATATTTCTTTTGTAGATGCAATCACGAAAGTCTTCCAGTCAGGACCAGAAGGATGGGGAAGTGTACTTGTAAACGTTGTGTTCGGCGCATGGTTTGGACGTGTGCTGTTAGAGACTGGTATTGCGGATGCATTGATTCGAAAAGCCGTAGAGCTTGGCGGAGATAAACCGATCGTTATATGTGTGCTTCTGTCAACAGTGACAACAGCTATTTTCTCTACATTATTCGGAGCAGGTGCAGTAGTTGCAATCGGTGTGATCATTCTTCCGATCCTTATGAGTCTTGGGATTCCGAAAACGCTTTCCATCGGTTCGTTCATGATGAGTGTCGGTGCAGGAATGTATTTAAACCCGGTGCTTTCTGGTCAGTTCCTCGCATTCTTCCTCGGGGAGGATGGAAAACAACTGATTACATACGATGATCCTGCACGCTTAAGATGGGCGGTGATCGGCCTTGCAGTACAGCTTGTTCTAGTAATCACAATGTGTGCATTTACACTGAGAAAGAAAAAGACAGTACATGCGTGGAGTGCTTCGGCGGCGAGAAAAGCCCGTCCGGGATATGTGCCGACACCGGCTCTGATCGCTCCGATTCTTCCGGTGCTTCTGCTTGTTATTCTCAATGTGCCGATCATTCTTGGATTTATTATAGGAAGTTTCTACGCACTGATCATCTGTGGAAGATTAAAGACATTCCGCGGGGCATGCCGTGTGCTGAATAAAGATTTCTATGACGGTGTAGTAGACACTGCTCCGCTTGTAGGATTTCTTCTGATGATTCCGATGTTCAACAAAGCAGCAGAACTTTGTGTTCCGTATTTCAATGCACTGCTTGGAAATGTTATTCCGAACAACACACTAATCATCAGCATCGCATTTGCAGTACTGGCACCGCTTGGATTGTTCCGTGGACCGTTTACCTTATTTGGATGTGGGGCAGCTACGCTCGGAATTTTAAAAGGAATCGGATTTTCCACTCCATATCTGTATGCACTGATGGTCATTCCTTCGATCACGATGAATGTATCAATCTGTATGACACAGAGCTGGATCGCATGGGGTGTAAGCTATGCAAAAGTTTCTACAAGAGAACATTTGAAGAAGACATTGCCGGTTGCATGGATCATCTGCGCAATTATGCAGGCAATCACATATATCATGTTTGGTTAAGGAGAGGGTGAAAATGAGTAATAGAAAAGTACGCATGGGAATAGATGTCGGCGGAACCCATACAAAGGCAGTTGCGATCGACAATGCAACACATCAGATCATCGGAAAATCTTCCGTGAAAACATCGCACGATGACAAAGCAGGTGTGGCAGCCGGTGTTGTTCAGGCATTTCAAAATTGTCTGAAAGAAAACCAGATCGATCCGAAAGATGTTATCTTCGTTGCCCACTCTACGACGCAGGCAACCAATGCGTTGATCGAGGGTGATGTGGCGCATGTAGGTGTAGTCGGAGTCGGACCGAAAGGGGTAGGAGGATGGCTTGCAAAAGCACAGACAAATATGAAAGACATCAATCTAGGGTCCGGAAGATTTATCCATCTGCACAATCGCTTCATTTGTGATGAGAAACTGTCTGACCAACTTGTGACAGATACGATCAAATCTCTCGTAGGAGAAGGGGCGCAGGTAATTGTTTCCAGTGAATCTTACGGTGTAGACGATATGGAAAATGAGACAGGGATCTGTGCGATTGCGAAAAATATGGGGCTCGAAGCGACGGCGGCAAGTGAGATCACAAAGCTTTACGGACTTACACGCCGTACACGGACAGCTGCGATCAATGCTTCTATCCTGCCGAAAATGCTGAACACTGCTAATTCTACAGAGCAGAGTGTCAGAAGCGCAGGTGTGGAAGTGCCTCTTATGATCATGAGAGGTGACGGCGGTGTTATGGAGATCAGCGAGATGAAGAAACGTCCGGTACTGACGATGCTTTCCGGACCGGCAGCCTCTGTGATGGGAAGTCTGATGTATCTGCGCGCTTCTAACGGTGTATATTTTGAAGTAGGTGGTACGACAACGAATATCGGTGTCATCAAAGACGGACGTCCTGCCATCGATTATTCCGTTGTAGGAGGACACAGAACTTATATCAGCAGTCTGGATGTGCGCGTGCTCGGTGTAGCAGGTGGAAGTATGGTGCGTGCGGATAGAGGCGGTATCAAAGATGTAGGGCCACGTTCGGCGCATATCGCAGGGATGGATTATGCTGTATTTACTCCGGAAGAAGAAATCGTAGATCCGAAAGTTGTCTTCTTCAGCCCAAAGGAAGGAGATCCGGATGACTATGTGGCAATCGAATTGAAGAGCGGGAAACGGATCACAATCACAAATACTTGTGCGGCAAATGTCCTTGGATTGATCAAGCCGGAATATTTTGCATATGGAAATGCCAATGCAGCAAGAAAAGCAATGCAACCGCTTGCGGATTACATGGGAAAACAGTGGAAGAAGTCGCAACACAGATCCTGACAAGAGCTTACGAAAAGATTCAGCCGATCATCATGGATCTGGCAGAAAAATATCGTTTGGAAAAAGATCAGATCAGTCTTGTCGGAGTCGGCGGAGGTGCCGCATCTCTGATCGGGTTCTGTTCAGATAAAATGGGACTTCGTTACTCGATTCCGGAAAATGCGGAAGTAATTTCTTCTATTGGTGTTGCGCTCGCGATGGTGCGTGATGTTGTAGAGCGTGTTGTGCCAAATCCGACACCGGAAGATATCCGCTCCATCAAGGCGGAAGCAATCGACAAGGCGGTAGAAAGCGGTGCGGCAGCCGACAGTGTGGATGTCCACATTGAAATTGATCCGCAGACATCGAAACTGACTGCAATCGCACTTGGATCTACAGAAGTGAAGACAACAGACTTATTGAAAGAGTGTACGCCAAAGGAAGCATGCGAGCTTGCGGCAGAAGATTTAAAAGCATCCAAATCAGAAGTCAAAGAAGAATGTGCGACAAAGAACTTCTATGTATTTGGGATGGAACGAAAAGGAAAACATCCAGTCCGTATCCTCGATAAAAAAGGATTTATCAAAGTGCAGAGAAATGATGCAAAAGCAGTGTTGTGCAAGGCGGGAAGTTATCGTAATATTGTTTCTCAGCTCTGGGAGGAACTGGCCATTTATCAGCAGGATGCAATCTTAAGACCGGATTATTATATTTGCGCCGGTGCGAGAGTCATGGACTTTGCAGGTTCTATTGACCTGGATAAGATCATGATGCTGATGGAAGTAGAGATGCAGATGATCAATCCGGGAGAGGATGTGATCATCGTGGGAGCAAAGAACAGTTTGTAAAAGAGAAAGGGGTGCCTTTTATATGGAAGGAAGCAGAAAAAAAGAAAAGTGGAATCGTTTGGTAGATGCATTTTCCTTAAAAGGCACTTCTTATGTGGTTCCGCAGTATCCTCAGGTGGAACCGGAGCAGATGGCAGAGGAATTGTCAGAGATATCAGAAACAGTCTGGGGAATGTATGCCTTTGCACGGGAACCACTGGAAGGAAGATTTACAAGAGAGCAGAAATGCCATTATATCGCAAAAGCCAATGTCTGTGGAAGAGAATGGGCAGATAAAGTTGCCAAAGGGTATGGGACAAACGATCCGAAACTTCTGGCAGAACGGATGGGAATGAAAGTCTTAAAGAAAAAGACACCGACAGGAGGCGGAATCGTGTTGTTTGCACAGTTTGTTCAGCCGGATGAGATTACAATCTTTACGGACTGTATTGCAAAGGCACAGCGCATTTACAGAGCGTGTGGCTGTCCGCTTCTGGAGTCGGAAAAACTGACCTCGGTACTGCTTGCCCACGAACTCTTTCATGCGGTGGAAGAGAGGCATGAAAAAGAAATCTATACCCGCACGGAGAAGGTAGAGCTGTGGCGCCGCCCGTTTTCCAACCGTTCATCGATCGTCTGCCTGTCTGAGATTGCGGCAATGGCATTTGCGGCACAGATGACAGGGATCGAGGTATCGCCTTATATGCTCGATGTTCTGCTTGTGTATGCTTATGATCAAAATGCTGCGTGGGGGCTGTACGAGGAAGTGTGCAGTCTGCGGGCAGAAGAGCAGCAACTGCAGGAAAAAAGAGAAAACAAGAATATTTGTCTGGACTGAGATCCGGACAGACAGGGGGCAAATCATGCTGACAACAACAATGAAATACGCTGAAAATATAATTATCTTGACGAAAAATTTCAGAAGGCATTCTGCTTTCTGAGAGAGACAGATCTTCTGGCACTGCCTGTCGGGAACGTTCCGATCGACGGGGAAGAGATCTATGCAAACGTGCAGAGCTATACGACAATGACACCGGAAGACTGTCCGTTTGAAGCACATCGCAAGTATTTCGATATTCAATATGTCGCAGAGGGGGAGGAAGTCTTCGGTTATGAGCCTTTGGATAATCTGACTCCTGCGATGAAATATGACGAAGAGAGAGATCTGATTTTCTATGAAGAGCCGGATCAGAGCGGCTCCATCGTCTTAAAAGCAGGAGATTTTGCGATCGTACCTCCGGAGGATGGTCATGCACCACGGAGAATGACAAAAACGGAGCATGCCAGGTGAAGAAAATTGTAGTTAAAGTAAAAGTATAAGTAATGTCATGAAAGAAAAAGTCTTATGCCAGTTGTGGTGTAGGGCTTTTTTTCATGGGAATCACTATGGGATTCTATGTGACAAGAAACATGTGTTGCGTGAAAAAAATCAGCAGACTTTGTAGAAAAATGGGGAGGAGTATGATAAAATGAAACCATATTTTTATGAGGAGGGATTACTATGAAATATTGTCAGCAATGCGGTGCACAATTGGAAGAGGAAATGAAGTTCTGTGTATATTGCGGTGCGAGTGCGGAAGATAGTGCGAATGCACAGCAGGAGCAGAATCCATGGAACAACTACAACAGCAGTCATCAGTCTCAGGAAACGTATGGCCAAAATCGGTCTGGACAGAACGGGCAAAATATGAACTGCCAGAATAATGGCTTTCAGAATAATAATGCCGCAGGTTATGGTCAGATGCCGGGACCTTACGGAGGAGGCAGTTATGGGATTGAGAGAAGAAGTATTCCGCTAAGTGTCATTTTGACGATTGTCACATGTGGACTTTATGGATTATACTGGATCATTAAATTAAATGATGAGATCAATCAGCTTGCCGGAGAGCCGAATGCAACTTCCAGCGGAATGGTAATCTTACTTTCTATCGTCACATGTGGAATCTATGAGTTTTACTGGCTGTATAATGTACAGCTACGTACGTCTGAGCATTCGATCGATGTACAGCTACGTACGTCTGAGCATCGATCGATGTACAGCTACGTACGTCTGAGATCATCGATGTACACTACGTACGTCTGAGCCATCGGATCGATGTACAGCTAGACGTCTAGAGATCGATGTACAGC
>ENA-OQIC01000243-OQIC01000243.1-human-gut-metagenome-genome-assembly--contig:-NODE-243-length-25096-cov-2.706636_pt1 | contig 25096 bp, 27 predicted proteins | sample MGYA00242572_ERZ504736 | MGnify/ENA primary metagenome ERZ504736 (study PRJEB26092, sample SAMD00036201) | human gut metagenome | host: Homo sapiens | study: EMG produced TPA metagenomics assembly of...
TATATGAATTCAGAACAAAATTTAACCCGTGAAGAAGCCATCGCAATCTTAAATACACCTGATGAACAATTAAATGAACTGATCGAACGTGCCGGAGCACTTCGTAAAAATATAAAGGGAACCATGTAAGCATTCATCTTTTAACAAATGCCAGAAGCGGAAACTGCTCCCAGAACTGTGCTTACTGCGCACAATCCTGTCGTTCCCATGCAGATATTGAAAAATATAAATGGGTCGATGATGAAAAATTATATGGAGATAACACATTTGTCCATGATCATAAACTTTCCCGTCATTGTATCGGATTAAGCGGTATGAAATTCAGCGATGATGAGATTGAAGAACTTGCTTCTAAAATTCGTAAGATGAAAGAAGAGGGTACACATTTATGCTGCTCTATCGGATTTTTAACAAAGAAACAGGCCTTAATGTTAAAAGAAGCTGGATTAGACCGTATCAACCATAACTTAAATACAAGCCGTTCCAATTATCCAAATATCTGTACAACACATACATACGAACAACGAGTAAACAACATTCATATGTTACAGGACCTTGGATTTGAAATCTGCAGCGGTGGTATCATTGGTATGGGCGAGAGTAAGGAAGATGTTGTTGATATGTTATTGGATCTGAAAGAAATCAATCCAGAAGCACTTCCGATCAATTTCTTAATTCCGATCAAAGGAACACCTCTGCAGGATCGGGATACTTCAAATTTGACACCAGAATACTGCCTGAAAGTATTATGTCTGGCAAGATTACTAGTTCCAACATCTGATATCCGCTGTGCCGCTGGACGTGAAATTTATTTTAAAGGAAGGGAAAAAGAATTATTGACCGTTGTGAATTCTATCTTGCTTCAGGATATCTGACTGCAGATGGACAGGGAATTCAAGATACGATCAAGACGATCACGGATGCTGGATTTACATGCGAAGTAGAATCTGATTAAATTGTGATTGAATAGCTTAAATTATTGGTGGAATATTATAAAAAGAGATCATGTGTCTGCAACCCACTTGCGTTCGGACTCTCACGTAGCTGCACTAAGCTCCTGAATGGTCATTCGACCATCCACTCGCTAAGTGCAGACGTGTTCGTACGGTTGCTGACACATGATTTCTTTTTATAATATTCAAATAATTTACGTTATTCAAACCACCACACAGTGTGTATGTTAAATGGTACCGCTTTGTACTATGCATTCTTTACATAAACGCTGTTTTCTTTCACAAATCCCATCTTTTCAAGATAGCCTTTATGTCCTAACAAACATCTTCCTCTAATTTATGAATGATCTGCTCTGAATCTAATGGTTTTGTATAATAATATCCTTGTACAAGATCAACACCCCATTGTTTTAACAGGTCGATCTCTTCCTGAGTTTCCACTCCTTCTGCTACGACTTTATGTCCCAGATTCTGCATGACTGCAACAATATTTTTGTATAATAATGCGACCTGGTCATCATAGCAGATTCCATTTAGCAAAGAGCGATCCAGTTTGATCGTTGAAAATGGTAGTTTTAGTACCGTATTTAGATTCGCATATCCAGATCCAAAATCATCTAGGCAGATCTGAATTCCTGACTTTTTGAAATCTGCGATCGTCTGATACAATGCTTCACTATACTCTGTCGCAACAGTTTCTGTAATCTCAAATTGAAAATACGAAAACGGTATGTCAAACTCTTCGATCGTACGGAGCAGTTTTTTGCTATATCCTGATTTTAATAATTCCAATGGAGACAGATTATACTTTATACTTTCAATCTTTTCCATGATCTGTGGATGTTCTTTTATGAACTTACAGACCTTTCGGAATTGAAGATACCCAAGCTTTGCGATCTGTCCATGTTTCTCTGCAATTCCGATAAAAACTTCTGGTGAGATCATTCCAAGTGACGGATGTCTCAATCGGCTTAATGCTTCCATTGTACGATATCTTTTTTCTTTTAGATCATACAGTGGCTGATAATATACTTCAAAAAGATCCTCTTCAATTGCTGTCGCCATATATTTTTTAACTTCCTGTTCATAAAGAAATCCTTCTTTTGTATGTTGATCATTCTGAATCAGTATCGTTCTGTCTGATTTAGGTTTTAACTGTACCAGATATTCCAGATAATCGATCAATACATCAATCTCTTTGACTTCTTGAACGTTGATGATTCCACATATCGCAGCGGAAAAAGAAATTCGTTCCCCTTTTACTTTAAAAGTCGTTTAAATAGTTTCATAATCGCATCTTTATTCGTTTCATAATCCATCAATGATGTTGTGAACACAAAAAAACGATTCCCATGAATCCTGAAAACATGGTTTGCTTCATTAATCTTGTGAAGGTATTCTGCAATCTGGATCAGCAATTCATCTCCTGTTGTAACTCCATATAGCTTATACTTGTTTTAGTTTCCACAAATCGATCATAAGCAGATGAAGTTCCTTCTTTCTCTTGATCTGCTCTGGAAACCATCTCCTGAAATAGCCTTTAGAATACAATCCGGTCAGGCTGTCTATATATAACTGTGGATTATAAAGTGCCCAAAATAAGATCGTAATCCCTAAGGATAACCCAAATCCTGTCATTAATACAGATTGAAATTTCATCTGTATCGTAACACAGACCAATGCAACTCCAAGGAATTCCTTGATTGCCCGAAGCTCATTCTTCTGATATTCTTCCTGATTGATAAAGCAATTTATAATGACAGCAGCTATACAGATCAATGTAAAAATATATGTTACCAAATATGCTTTCCATGAACATACTGCCCCTGTTCATTACAATAAAAAACTGTTTATGTAAACATTGGTCACGATAGCTACTTCCATACATAGTATTGGTACTGCCATGATCTTTATATTTCTTGTTCTTATATCTTCATCACAGTGTCTTAATGCCTGTGTATAATTATAGAAAATATATACAACGATCATCTGCAGGATATAAAGCATCGTGGAAAAAAAGATCATCCATGAATTATAAGCAGGATTACTTTTTACCAATAGTATGGAGCTTAACAGATCAAATATGATATCAAATATTCCTGCAATAATTAAGAACCAGAATGTTCTTCCACTGATATTATTCAGTTTTTTATAACGCTGAAAATGAATCAACAGAAATATTAAAAATACAAGTCCTGCGATCAAAAAATCTATATTATAATCTGTCATTTATATTTCTCCTCTTTTTGTTACAATACATATCCTGATCGGCCTCATATTTCCAATCACTGATCTTCTTCTGTTTTCCTTCTGTATCTTTTAAGAAACTTACCCCTCTTGCAATTGAAAGATAATATCTGTTATTTCTATTATACTTTATGATCTCTTGATCCATTTGTTTCAATAATTCATCCATATTCTCTATTGAATCAAAAAATAAGCACACAAAATTCATCCCCGCCGATCCTGTAACATTTTCCATATGTTGCAAATACATTTTTTATACATAGCGCCGCAGAAATGATCAGTTCGTCCCCTGCATTATGTCCATAAAGATCGTTTGTATTTTTTAATCCATCTACATCCATAAAGATCAATGCAGCATTATCGTAATCTTGTGCGTGATCCTCAATGTCTTGAAGCTGTTCCTCGAATGCAGTCCTGTTATTAATACCTGTCATACGATCTTCTTTTAGAAGTCTTTCATAAACTTCAAGCTCAGATCTTGTTTTCGCCTGTTCAACAAGATTTACAAAAATACTAGTTAATAACAACTGTTCAAAGATCAAAACACCCACTTCAAAAATGGTTCCATAAAAAGGAATCTCAAGTTTCCAGTACATGCATAATGATAATACCCCTGCAACGGCCATGATCCCAAAGGCATTCATAATGATCTTAAGTTCGCTATCTTTTGTTCTTCGGTATTCTCCTATCATCAAACAACAATGGTTATTACTGCAATGAACAAGAGCACATGTGTTACGAACAGCATATGGACCATATGGATTTTCAAACATTTGTTTAAAATTCCCTGAATCAACGCATTCGCATAAAATAACAAATTAATCACATCTAAGACTTTATATTTTTCAAACTTCAGTGTATTTTTTACAAAATGAACCATCGGTACTGCCATCAGCATAAATGCATAAAAAGAAATCATCCTGTCAGTGCCGGAAATGATGTATATTCCTGTGCTAATGCTGAATCTGACAAAAACCAGATCCACTTAGTGCCAGAAATGCTGCTATGTTTAAGAATCTGGTGCTGTTTAATTTAAAATGCTTCAGATAAATTCCAGTGGTCAACGCTACAAAACTTAAGAAAAACATGATCGCGATCATCACGATACCGACTATTTCCTGTTGGACATGAAATCCCATAACTACATCCCCACGTCCAACTAAAATATCATCAAGGTCATAGATTCCGTTGCTTCCGTTCTGATATATGATCTTGATAACGGTTCCTTTTTTTCCCTGTTCTGGGATTCTCGCATCGCAGCTTAATTTAGATTTCATTTGATCATTGCGATGAAAATTAGAATCACTGTATTGATAGATCAACTGATCTCCAGCATAAATTCTGACAGAATATTTTGCTGCCTTTGTTGTCATCAGATATCCTTTGTATTTCTGGGCAATCGTATCATTATATAGTACAAGTTTTCCTTGCGGATCTGCCTTTATCTTCTGATTTAGATCTACTTGCACTTTTTTATTATCTTGTATTCGATACCACCCAGTTGTCTCTGTTAATTTTCCTTTTGTATTCTTTACCTCTTTTTTTATGATTCCTATGCAGAGTAACGTCATGACAACGATCACACAACAGAGCAATATTCCTTCTGTTAACTGAATTATTTTTCTTTTTATTCATATATTTTTCCTTCTCTTTTTAAATTTCCAATATATTCATTATAAAGAAAAAATGACCTCTGACAATCTATTTAGAGATTATCCTGAGGTCATTTTTATGATTTCATTTTTTTCAGTTATTTTTGTTCTTCAGAAAACCGTTTTTTGGCTCTTACGACTTCCTCTACATGTTTTGCTACGGTTGTACAACATCCTCCAACTGCACTTGCTCCAGATTTCATATAATTGTATGCGTATTGTTCAAATGACAAGGCTGACTGTTTGCCAAACCAGACTTTCTTCACTGCATCGTATTCTTCCCCGCTGTTTGGGTAAACTCCGATCGGAATATCACAGTTTTCTTTGATCTTATGGATCAATCCTGTGATATATTCTGGTTTTGTACAGTTGACACCGATCATTTTTAAATGGGGATATCCTTTTGCAAATGTTGTTGCACATTCTGCGATCGGTGTTCCTTCGCAGATAATATTTTCACTTAGACATGAGAAACTGATCCAGTAATCATATCCATATTCTTCAGCAATTTCTGCCTCAACTTTAGCTTCTTTTAGAGATGGTACTGTTTCAAATAAAATGATATCTGCTCCTGCTTTGAAGTAATTTTTGTGAACCTGTTTGATCAGTTCTGGCTGTTCCGCTAAGATCTTAGCTGTCCACAACTTGGAATTCAGAGAGACTCCCCCTATTTTCCAGTGGTGTGGACATAGAGTCATCAATGACCATGATCTTATTTTCTTTGATGATATTTTCAATAGAATTAAAGATCAATATGACAATGACATAAACTGCACTTAACAAGTCGGTTGCCGCCCATAAAAGATCGGCCTTGATATTATAAAATAATAAGAAATATTGTATTATGCATTTCTTACGTTAATATTTGACAACATTTTATTTTTGTGCTAGAATTACGAACATAATTGAACGTGGATCGTGACTATTATATGAATAGGCGAGACTAGAATTTATGATAAGGTTATTTTTATACCCTTATTATATTTTCTGGTCTCTTTTTTATTTTGGAGGATACAAGTATGAAAGAAAAACACTACATAAAGAAAGTGCTCAATAATAATGTAGTATTTTCGAAAAACAAAGATGGAAAAGATATTATTTTAACTGGCTTAGGATTAGGCTTTCAAAAGAAAAAAGGAGAATTTGTTGATGAAAATAAAATTGAGCATATTTTTAAAATTGAAAGCGATGATATCAACACAAAATTATCCGCATTATTAGAACAGATTCCTATTGATTACTTCTATATTGCAGATTGCATCAAAAAACTAGCCGAAGATGATCTTAACAAAGAGTTAAGTGATAATATCTATGTTACACTTTGTGATCATATTTATTATGCCGTTGAGAGATATCATAAGGGCTTGATCTTCCAAAACCAGCTGGTCTGGGAAATTAGGCGTTTTTATCCTGAAGAGTATCAGGTTGCCAAAAAATCAATTGCTATTGTCAATGATGCTTTAAATATTTCACTTTCTGAAGATGAAGCAAGCTTTATTGCGTTACATATCATTAATGCTGAGATCAACGGAAAAGAACTTCAATCTGTTATTGAAATGACCAAACTAATCAAAGATATTTGTAACATCGTTCAATATGAATTTAACATAGCATTTGATGAGGAATCTTTAACTTATACCCGGTTTATTCTTCATTTAAAATTCTTTTCACAACGATTACTGCTTCATGAAAATGTTATGGAAGAAGCTAATTTTCTTTATGACCAAGTAGAGCAAAATATGTCAGAAGCTTTTTTATGTGCTAAGAAAATCTCTACTTATATTAAAAAAAGCTATGAATACGAAATATCAAAAAGTGAAATTGTTTATCTGACAATCCATATTCAACGCCTTTTAACACAAGGGCAAAAATTATAAGTTTCATTATGTACCTAAGATTGTGACTACTTCGAGTAGGCAAGACTTAAGATAAATTTTAAATCTTAAGGAGGAAAAGAAAATGACTAACAAACAACTCGCAGAAGAAATTTTGCAAAAAGTAGGAGGTAAGAAAAATATTAATTCTTACTCTCACTGCTCCACAAGGCTTCGCTTTGATCTTAAAGATAAAAATTCTATTGACAAAGCTGCCTTAGAAAGAACCGATGGCATATTACAGGTAATGGAAGTTGCCGGGCAAACACAGGTTGTAATTGGTTCAAATGTTCAATATGTATACGATGAACTTGCCACATTACTCCCACAAGGTAATACATCTTCTGAAAAATCAGACGGTAAAAAAAGGGAGTCTTCGGATCTGCTCTAGAACTAATCTCAAGCTTATTTACTCCGCTGATTGATGTGTTAATCGGTGCAGGTATACTAAAGGGGCTTTTAAGTATCCTTACAGCTACCAATTTATTAACTGACGCAAGTGGTACCTATCAGATTTTAAATGCAGCCGCTGACAGTTTGTATTATTTTTTACCAATTGTTATTGCAATCACATGCTCTAAGAAATTAAAAACAAATATGTTTGTTTCTGTAACAATTGCTGGTGCGCTATTATACCCAAATTTAACTGCATTATATGATGCAGGAACTGCAATTACTTTTTTAGGAATTCCCGTTCATTTGACTGCATTTAAGAGCAGTGTATTTCCAATTATTTTTGCTATTGTGTTGCTATCTTTTGTAGAGAAAGGACTAAAAAAGATTCTTCCTGATTCTATTAGAAGCCGAATTGCTCCTTTTTTCTCATTACTGATCGTAGTTCCAGTAACAATTGTTATTTTTGGACCTTTAGGATCTATGTTAAGTGATACAATCGCTAACTTTTATATGAGTCTTTACAAATTTAATCCAACAATTGCTGGTGGTTTCATTGGTGCAATCGCTCAGGTATTAGTAATTTTTGGTATTCACTGGGGACTGTTCCCTATTATCTTCTCCAATATCGAGAAATTTGGATTTGATACAATTTTAGCTGTTTTTGGACCAAGTATCATCGCTCAGTCTGGTGCTGCATTTGGTGTATGGTTAAAGACAAAAGATAAACGTTTAAAACAGATTGCATCCCCTGCAGCTATTATGGGATTCTTTGGTATTTCAGAACCTGCGATTTATGGAATCACTTTAAAATATCGTAAAGCATTTGCATGTGCTGTTATCGGTGGTGGTATCGGTGGTGCGATTGCTGGGTCTTGCGGTGCTCGTGCTATGGCTGTCGCTGTTGCTGCAGTTCCAACCTTCCTGCTTACTTTGGAACGGGATTTACTGGATTTATCATTGCTTACTTTGGAGCATTCTTAATTTCAGCTGTCTTAACTTATTTTGTAGGATTTAATGATTCCATGATCCCTGAATCTGAACGTTATGATGCAAAAGGAACTGTTACACCTGTTGCATCTTCTATTGAAAACAATGGGGCTATTGCAATGAAATTCTACAGCCCTGCTGATGGAAACGTTGTACCTTTAACAGAAGTATCTGATCAGGCCTTTTCTTCAGAAGCTTTAGGAAAAGGAATTGCTGTAAAACCAACCAATGGAACAATTGTTTCACCGATTGCTGGAACCGTTTCTGCTGTATATCCAACAGCTCATGCATATGGAATTAAAGGAAATAATAACGAAGAAATCCTGGTTCACATCGGAATTGATACTGTAAAATTAGAAGGTAAATATTTTACACCAAATGTAAAAACAAATGATATTGTAATGCCTGGAGATCTTCTGGCAACGATTGAATTAGATAAGATCATTGAAGCTGGTTATGATCCAACCGTTATGGTTATTGATACAGCTGACAGTTCTAAACGAAATGTTACATTATTAGCAAAAAATACGGTTCATGCAAAAGACGATCTTGTCCTAATTGAATCTATATAAGGAAGTGATATCATGTTACAAACAACAACGATGCCTTTATCGAAAGGCTCCCTACATTCATGTACTTTTAAAAGAATTCCTGATGAAACACGTTTTCACGTTGTTGATCCTAACGTGATCCAAAAGGTAGAATCTTCTGGAAAATATATTCTTACATATAAAGAACCTGATACAACCTATTTGAATATTCATGAATTAAGAAAAGAGATGGGATCTCCAAACCTTGATCTGTGTACTGAGGAAATCGAAGAAATTCCATATCTTGTTTCATTATCTGACCGGAAAATTCCGATTACTTTTTTCCGAATTCCAAATAAGGAAAAACAATCTGCCATCGTGTTTATTCATGGTGGCGGGTATATTGGAGGCAGCACTTTGGTCTTACAAAATCAATGCCGTTTTCTTGCTGAGCAGTCTGGTGCAACTGTAATCTCCATTGATTATCGTCTAGCACCTGAAGCTCCATTCCCAGCTGCTTTTGATGATTGTAAAGATGTGGTCAAATGGTTAGTACATCATGCTGATTACTGGAATATTGATCCTAATAACCTTTCTATCGCTGGTGAAAGTGCTGGTGGTGCTCTGGCTGTTTCCTGCGGTTTATCTGAAGTTGGAAAATACTTAAAACTTGTGATTCCTATTTATGGAGCTTTGGATGTATGTTCCGCTTTTGATCTTGATTATTGGGATTATGATCTATACAACGTGATTCCTGAACATAAAAAATATGTTATCACTCGTTTAAATCGTTTTCGAAATTTAATGGTACATTACAAAACTTATATCTTAATGATATTTCAGATGCAAAAAATCCTATGGCATCTCCTTTGTATGCCACAGATTTATCAAACCTTTCTAATGTATTAATGATTGAAGCAGAATATGATTATTTTCGATTATCTAATGATCTGTTTGCCGAACATCTATGGAATGCTGATATTCCTTGTGAAGTTATCCGCTATCAGGGAATGGATCACGGATTTTATGACAGACTTGGATATTGTGAACAGACAAAAGACTGTATTCTTGAGATTGCAAAACATATAAAATAATATATTGATACCAAACAGAATGAATTCTTGGTTCGTAAGAATTCATTTCTGTTTTTTGTCTACATTTTCCAATTTATATGTGTTACAATTGATTCTTGTATTCTACATGAAGAAAGGAAAATAAAGATGAATAATAATAAAGAATTCTTGGCAACCGAACCCATCGGAAAGTTACTGCTAAGACTTGCGATCCCAACTTTGGCAGCGCAGATGATCAATATGCTTTACAACATTATTGACCGCATTTATATCGGACATATTCCAGGAAGCGGTGCTTTGGCTTTAACTGGAGTTGGAGTTTGTATGCCCTGATCATGATCATCTCAGCATTTGCTGCTCTCGTTGGAAATGGTGGTGCACCTCGTGCTTCGATTTTGATGGGGAAGAAAGATCTTGATTCTGCTGAAAATATTCTTGGAAATTGTTTTACGATGCAGATCATTATCTCTGTGATTTTAACTTTGATCATGTTTTTTGGCAACCGTACATTTTTGATGGCATTTGGAGCCAGTGAGAATACGATCGAATATGCAGTCAGTTATATGAATATTTATTCTCTTGGCACGATTTTTGTACAGTTAACACTTGGAATGAATGCATTTATCACTGCGCAAGGATTTGCGAAAACTGGAATGTATTCTGTTTTGATCGGAGCGTGATCAATATCATCTTAGATCCGATTTTTATCTTTGCATGCCATATGGGCGTTCGTGGTGCCGCACTGGCTACAATCATATCTCAGGCTTGTTCTTGCATCTGGGTATTGAGTTTCTTATTTGGGACAAGATCGACACTTCGTATCAAGAAACAAAACCTGACACTGAAAGCTCCTGTGATCCTGCCTTGTCTGGCTCTTGGTCTTTCTTTGTTTATCATGCAGGCGAGCGAGAGTATCATCTCTGTGTGCTTTAACTCTTCTTTGCTGAAATACGGTGGGGATGTGGCTGTTGGTGCCATGACGATCCTTACCAGCGTGATGCAGTTTGCGATGCTTCCTCTTCAGGGACTTGGACAGGGTGCACAGCCGATCATGAGTTATAATTATGGTGCAAAGAATACGGATCGTGTAAAGGGTACTTTCTTCCTCTTGTTAAAGGCAAGTTTAACTTACTCTATCATCTTATGGGGACTCGTCATGTTATTCCCTCAAGTGTTTGCTGGTATTTTTACTTCAAATCCAGCTCTTGTTATATTTACAAAGAAGGCTCTTCGTGTTTACATGGCAGTTATGTTTATGTTTGGAATTCAGATTTCCTGCCAGATGGCATTTAACTCTCTTGGAAAAGCAATTTCTTCTATTGTTGTTGCTGTTATGAGAAAATTTGTACTTTTAATTCCTTTGATCTATATCATGCCTCATATTTTTACAACAGATCAGACCATGGCTGTTTATATGGCGGAACCTGTTGCTGATTTTATTGCAGTAACATTTACAGCGATCTTGTTTTCTGTACAATTTAAGAAAGCTCTTGCTGCGATCCGTTTGAACTAAAAAAGAAAAGTCTGGAAAATTCTAATACTTTTCCAGACTTTTCTTTTTATCATAGGGCCATAGACGAAAGAGTCTTAATCTCTCTTTAATTTCACTGCCACACCTTTTTCAAGACTTTCATGAACTGCTTCTGCGATCAATTCTGCCTGTAATCCATCGTTTCCATCAGCTATAAATGGAAGATCATTCTGTAAACAGTAGATAAAATCGTTAATTGGTTCAATTCCAAATCCACTTGGCCGTCCACAGTTATTTAAGATGAAATAAGAGTTTGGTGTGCGTAATTTGCTATTGTTATAGATTTCTACTCCACGATTCTGAGAGTCGATCCTAAACATTGCATTTTCGCACAGGATCTGTGTTCTTCCATCATTATTTTTTGCGAATCCTTTTGGTAAGATCCAAGAATTTTCTACTGTCCAGTAGCATCCATTTTCCATTTTCAGTGTTGCCTGGATAGAGTCGTATGTATCAACTCCTCTTGCTTTTAACACTTTCTTTGTTCCTACTGCGTATACTTCTTCTACTTCGCATCCCATATACCAACGAACCTGATCATAACAATGTGTTCCTAAGAAATGTACAGGGCTTGATTTGTCTGCCCAGTTGAACCATTCTGTTGGAACATCAATGATATCATCCATGCACATATATCCACGGATTGGTGCTCCTGATTCTTCGTTCTGAAGTTCATTTCGTACATTGATCGCCGCTGGATCCCATCTCTTATGATAGTCGACTGCAACTCTTACATTGTATTTTTCAGCTTCTGCTAAAATTTTCTTTGCATCTTCTGATGTTGTTGCTAATGGCTTCTCCACCAGAATTGGTTTTCCATGACGGATCGCTGCTAATGCCGGGTCCATGTGGAAAGCATCTGGTGTTGCAATAGATACAGCATCAATTTCTTCGTTGTCTAACATTTCATTTACGTCATTGTATGTTTTTACATTGTATTGTTCTGCAATGCGATCTGTGATCTCTTTATTTAAGTCACACACTGCAACTAAATTTGTGTTTGGATTCCACGTATATGCATTTACATGGTTAATTCCATAGATTCCTGCTCCTACTACTGCAACATTCATAACCTTCATTTTAAATCTCCTTTTTAACTACATGACACTTTAATTTTCTAGAAATTCCTACAAAAGAAAGCAAAATGGAAACTGCGATGATTCCAATTACGATCTTTCCGGTTCCTACTTTTTTCTTTCTGATCAACCAGTAGATCAAGAATAAAACGATCAGTGGGAATACATTTGGGAAAATAGAATCTAACTTATCCTGTACTACGACTGTACTGATCTTTAACACAGTTTTTAATGTTACCATGGAAGCGGTCATAGCACCCATCATAAACATGGCGAGTACATTGGCTCCGGAGATAACATCCTGCATTAAACCAGATCCCATGATCGTTTTAATAGATTCTCTTCCCTTTTTGTATGTCATATTTGTTGTTAAGATCAATTCACCAATACAATATCCAACAAACAGTAATAATACGACTAATGCCAGTGGATTTCCTGCTGCCGCAAGTGTTGCTGCTGCGATCTTCATCAATGTTCCGATGATTCCCCAGTCAAAGCTGTCTCCTAAAGCTGCGACAGGTCCCATCAATCCTGTTTTTAAACCTGTAATTGCCATATCGGGCATCTTAGATGGATCTTTCGCTCTCTGCTCTTCCATTGCGATGGTTGTTCCAAGGATCAGACCACCTGCTGTTACATTACAGTTATATAATAATAGGTGACGTTTTAAGGCTCCTGATAAATCTTCTTTTTTGGTATATAATTTCTTTAAAATATGTGAAATACTTCCGCAAAATGCAATTCCCTGCATATTTTCAAAGTTCAGAGGCATCTCAGCGGACATGTACCAACGGAACATTGCTTTATTTAAGTCTTTTTGTGTTAAGACTTTCTTTTCTTCTTGTGTATTCATTTCATTACTCATGTTCTCTTACCTCCTCTGCAATTTCCTGTCTCTGGAATACTGTGATAAATGCAATACAGATTGCGATGATTCCAGCTGTTAATGAGTTTACTCCTCCAACGGATACTACGATATAACCTAAGAATACGAAAGGAATCAGTTTGTTCTTTCCGATCATATTCATGATCAGTGCGAATCCTAAGGCTGGTAAAACTCCTCCTGCTACTTCTAATCCATGTGTCACAAATGTTGGAAGGGCCTTCATAATGTTAATTACTACATCCTGACCTACCATGTTAATAATAAACACTGGTAAGAATAGTAGTGGAATTGCTAATAACGCTGGATAAATCGTTGCGCATCTCCAGATAGCATCTGCATTTCCTTCTTCTGCATATTTATTTGCTTTTGCTACAAAGTATGTGTTGATCACTTTTCTTAAATTGGTTACGAATGATCCGAGTAATCCAACTGGTACTGCTAATGCGATCGCTGTTGTTGCATTCATTCCTGATCCGATCGCGATCGGAATAACGCATGTTGCTGCCAGACACTCGTCTGTTGGAAGGTTCGCTCCTGGTGCAAAAATACCTGCAAATACCAGTGCGATACCACCACCGATAATTAATCCTTGCATTGGCTGTCCCATCAGTAACCCTGCTACAAGTCCTACCGTTACAGGGCTTGAGATAAACAGGAATCCGAAATATGATAAGATCATTCCTCGGCACCACCAATACATAATTCCCATGACAATTGCTATGATTACAGTATTCATATATTTTTCCTCCTTTTGTTACATCTTACGTTTTACTGCATCGAAACTTATTGCTGATATTTCAGGCATTGGCTGGACAGTGATCTCAATACCTTTACTATTTAATTCTTCCAGCATATCAAGTTCCTTTTGTGAAATTGCAACTCCTGTTGTGATCAGTTTTCTTCCTTCCTCATTTGGTACTGCTCCAACATTGATCGCAGGTAATTCAACTCCTTTCTCTACTAATTTCAGACATGTCTCAATATCTTTGGAAATCAAAAATACCGTATCGTCTGTGTTATCTAGCACCTCTTTTGCTTTATCAATGGTTACAATATCAACATCTGTTCCTTTTGGAACTGCCATCTTGTAAATGTCACTCATAAATTCGTCACTTCCAAGTACATCATCTACTAATACGATTCGTCTTACTGGGCAAACCTTTAACCATCTTGCCACTACCTGTCCATGGATCAGTCTGTAATCTACTCTCACTAATTTAATTTCTGCCATAATTCTTACCTCCGCTCTTTCATTATTTTTGTTGGACATTTAATTCCATCCTGTGCTGTTTCGATACAACTTTCTACCAGTTCATCTAATGTCTGCGTTTCTCGCTCTGTCACAAACTGAATGATCATTGGAAGATTCACTCCTGTTACTGTTTCAACGTTTTCTTTCCTCAAAGCAATTTTTGTTGCCAGGTTGGAAGGTGTTCCTCCAAACAGATCTGCCATGATCAAGACTCCTTCTTCCTGATCTAATTCGTCTACGTATTCTTCTAACATCTGCTCCCCTTTTGAATATCATCCCAGGTTTAGGGTCCATGCTCTGCACTGACTTAATGGTCCTGCAAACATCTCTGCTCCTTTGATCAATTCAACACTTGAATTGCCGTGTGTTGCAATGATTAATCCGATCATCATACCTCCTCTCTTGGTCATCCATATTTCTATTTCGACACATTTTAATTTTTTGTTTTTCACATCTTACACTTTTTTATAAAGCAAGATCCGTGCCAACTTTTTATTTTTTGCAAAATAAAAAAGCACATATTCATTTTTTCGCATAAATACGTGCTTTTTTCATCTTAAAATTTTTAATTATTTTCTGTCAGATAATAGATCATCAAGATCTCCCTCTCATTCAGCGACACATTGTACTTGTTTTCTATGACACTAAAACTCTCTTTTAAATTTTTTATGAAGCTTTCCCGACACTTCAGATCATCTGTCATATCTTCCTGTGGCAGCCTTCCTTTTTCAAGTATCAATCGTTCTACCATGACACACATATGAATATACAGCATCTTTTTTTGATCGATCGAATAAGTTGTATCTTCTAAAATCTCCAGCTTGCTGACAGTCTCTTCGACATCTCCCATGATCTTATCTGGATTCAGGATCGTAAGCTGCCCGATCAGATTCTTTATTGTAAAGCTCCTTACGATATTCTCAATAAATCGTTGTGTCTTGTCCTTGTCGCAATATCGTCCTACTGTGGAATAAATGACTTTCTCTCCCCTCTCGTCAATCAATTCATTTAACATAAGTGTCGTAACGCCTTGGATCATAAGCTTGCTTGTCGTTATGATAAACTGTATATCATATTTACGAAAGACATCGCATCGGTTTCCCTCCGTACTTAATTCTGCATAAGTCATCTCCACAACATCAATATCAATGCCTTCTAAGCATCCTTGCAGCAACATCTTCATCTTATCTGTCGTTCCTAAACCTGTCGTACAGCATAAAAGAATTGCTTTTGGTTTTTGTTTGCTTGGAACAAATGATTTCTTTGTAACATGATGCTCGATGATCGTATCCATAATATTTTGAAGATCTTCATGTTTTAAGATCAATTCTCCTGCTTCCAATGCCATTTCTGTCGTAATATTATTGACAATCCCCAAATCTCCTTCGACATCATCTTTTATGTCTTCTGAAATATCAAGTAATGATCCCATATCAACAAAGATCAACAACCCTTTGGAGGTATTCGTATTTTTGAGATATCGCTTAATACGTTTTACTACATCTTTCTTTGGCGTATCATATTCCATATCAAAAGCTTCAAATATATAAGTTTCAAATACCTTATTGACAGTACTTGTAATACTAGATGCCGTCGCTGGTCCATGTGATACGATGATCGCATTTGTATAATCCATCTCATCCCTTGCAATACTGTAAAAATATAACATCGCAAACATCCTTACAAACCATGGATTTGTCTCATAATCTACTGCCTGATGAAGCATCTCATAGAAAATAAGTCCCATCTTATAATAACGGTACATCACTCTCTGCAATTGTTTTGCCAGATGTTCGTATTTCCTGTCGTCTGTATGCTTATTCTGATTATTCAGTACATAAAGCATCTTTACAAATACCATTTCCATCACACCACTGTATTTGAGACCGTAATTATCTTGAAGATAGATCAAAATATTTCTCACTGCCTGTGTATACAGATTCTGCACATATGGATGAATTTCCTGATCGATCACGATATCTTCGATTCGATTCACTTCATCATAAATGATCTTTCGAAACTTAATGGTTGATATATCTTTCTCAAGATATTCTTGGATCAGATCATTGATCACTTTCTCCGAAAAATCCACATCCGCCTGTTCTGTCATAGAAATCTTCCACACTGCGTCCTGATCTGGTGACACTTCGATCATTTCATTGATATATGGAATTGATTCTCCATTTCCATGAAGTAATGTATCGGAAGACAGGTGGCTTAAATTAAGAGGTATCACTTCCTGTCCTTTACTTCTTTCATTGTATGCCTTTGCACAGGATAATCGAATGATATTTTTTAACGTTCCAATATTGCCTTTTCCTTGGAATGTCAGCAATCGATTGATCACATTACTGCTCACCTGAAATGTAGTATTCATCGTTTTGGATTCCTGATGGATCAAAAACAAGATCAATTCATACTTCTCTTCCAAAGTTCTTTCCTGAAAATCTGGCAGCACTACATCTACTGGAATTCTTCTTAAAAATGTATCCAGCATAGTTTCTCTGCCTTCTGTTGTTGCAAAGATCAGTCGAACATTCAATTCACAATTTTGTCCACTGTCTCCCATTCTGGAAATGATCCCTTTATCCATATATCGAAATAACTTTTCCTGTCCTTCTGGCGATAGGCGATGAACTTCATCCAAAAACAGATACCCTTTGTCTGCTTCTTCGATCAGGCCTTTTGTATCCTTATTGGCCCCTGTAAACGCTCCTTTTTGTATCCAAATAAGACAGACGATAATAATTCTTTATTATTCGCATAATCCGCACAGTTTAATACAACAAAAGGAGCATCCTCTGGAATTGTTCCAATGAATTTTGCATATTGGTAGATGTACTCTGCCAAAAGACTTTTTCCAACTCCACTTGATCCAAATAATAAAATCGGCATACCCTTGTTTGGATAACCTGCCGATAACTTACACTTCTCTACTGCGTCTTTTAAACTTTGATCTGCTCCAATAAATGTTGTAAATGGATCCTCTGGTAATTGATCTTCTGGTTGTATGTAAGAAAATATAACCGGCCGTGTTTTCTCTTTCTGGACAATTCCTTCTCTTACAAACTCGTTTAAAATTCCACTCGCTGTGTTTCTCTGAATATTTAATTGTACCGCAATACTCTCCGCCGTTTGATGATTCTTACATTCCTTCAACAATTTCAGAATACGATCCTTATTATTTTCTTTTGCCATACTTTTCTTATCCTTTCTTATTTCGTACTCCAAGTCTCGTCTTCTTTGTTGTTCTTAAATATATACAATTCTTATTCTCATACTACCATTTATAGTGATGCAGCTGTCCTTCCATCTGAAATGCCTTAAATCCCTGATGTCTCAGCACTTCATAGGCAACGATCGCTACAGAGTTAGATAAATTTAATGACCGGATATGTGGCAGCATTGGGATTCTTATAGAAGTCTCTTCATAATTCAATAAGATTTCTTCTGGAATTCCAGCGCTTTCTTTTCCAAACATGATATATACATCTTCGTCATCTTCATATGCTGGTGCCGAATATACATGTTTTGCTTTTGTTGTTGCCATGTAAATCTTGGGATCATTGTTCTTCTCTAGAAAATCCTCAAAATTGATATATGTACGTACATCTAATTTATCCCAATAATCAAGACCGGCTCTCTTGATCATCTTCTCATTTAAACGAAATCCTAGTGGTTCGATCAGATGCAGAACAGCACCGCATGCCACGCAGGTTCTTCCGATATTTCCAGTGTTTGCCGGCATCTCCGGCTCATGTAATACTATGTGAAGCATTATTAACTCTCCAATCTCTTAACTTTTTATCTATTGCTTCTTTGGAAGATGATTGATAAATCGTTCCAAACGCCCTAAAGCTTCTTTTAGTTCTTCAATGGAATATGCATAGGAAACTCTGAGATATCCTTCTCCACAGGCTCCGAAGGCAGATCCAGGAACGATTGCTACTTTCTCTTCATTTAACAGTTTTGTTGCAAATTCTTCAGATGTCATACCAAATTTCTTAATAGATGGAAAGATGTAAAAGGCACCTTCTGGTTCAAAACATTCGATTCCCATTCGTTGAAACTCATGTACCAAAAATCGTCTGCGCTGATTGTATGCAGTCCTCATCTCCTCGACTTCATCATCACAGGAACGCATCGCTTCGATCGCTGCATACTGACTAGTCGTCGGTGCTGCCATGATACAGAACTGATGAACCTTGACCATCTGTTTCATCATGTACCTTGGTGCTGCAACATAACCAAGTCTCCATCCAGTCATTGCAAATGCCTTGGAAAATCCATTGATCACGATCGATCTGTCTTTCATCTCTGGCAAGGATGCGATACTGACGTGATCTCTTCCATAGGTAAGTTCTGAATAAATCTCATCAGAAATCACAACAATATCATGTTCTTTTGCAAACTCTGCGATCGGTTCTAACTCTTCTCTTGTCATGATCGCACCCGTTGGATTGTTTGGAAATGAAATGATCATTGCTTTTGTTTTATCTGTGACAGCGGCTTCTAACTGCTCTTTTTAAGCTTAAATTTATCTTCTTCCTTAAGACTTACGATCACAGGAGTTCCACCTGCCATAACAACACATGCCACATAAGAAACGAAACATGGCTGTACAACGATGACTTCATCTCCTGGATCAAGGATCGTACGCATCGCAATGTCGATTCCTTCGCTTCCACCAACAGTCACTATGATCTCATGATTTGGATCATAAACCAACTCGTATTTTCTTTCTAAATATTCACTGATCTCATATCGCAGCTCCTTTAACCCTGCATTCGATGTATAAAAGGTTCTGCCTCGCTCCAATGAGTAAATTCCTTCTTCCTGACTCTCCATGGTGTATCAAAATCCGGTTCCCCCACACCTAAGGAAATGGCATCTGGCATCTCGCTTACAATGTCAAAAAACTTGCGGATTCCTGATGGTTCCAGACTTACAACTCTCTTTGATAAAAAATCTCTCATTATGGAGTCACCGCCTGTCTCTCATCCACTTTCTTTGCTTCAAGAACAGTTCCATGATCTTTATATTTCTTCAATACAAAATGTGTTACTGTACTGACAACAGATTCCAGTGGTGCTAATTTGGATGATGTGAACATAGAGATCTCTTTCATCGTCTTTCCTTCTAACATAACCATGAAATCATATCCCCCAGACATCAGATAAACGGCTTTTACTTCTGGAAAATTATAAATACGTTCTGCAATGCGATCGAATCCCTGACCTCTTTGTGGTGTTACTTTTACCTCGATCATCGCTGTCAGTTGATCCTTGCTTGTATTGTCCCAGTTGATCAAAGTATGATACCCACAGATGATATGCTCTTTTTCCATATCTGCGATCTCATTGGCGACTTCCGTCTCCGCGACATCTAACATCACCGCCAGATCATGGATCGCTAAACGACTGTTTTTCTCAATCAATTTTAAAATCAGTTCTCTTAATTCTGTGTTCATACTGTTTCCTCCATTTTTCTCTCTGAAAATTATCTGCGATTATTTTCAGAATATATTTTATATAACTCGTCCTGTCTAGGTGCCTCCAGATTCGCTGCCTTTCCCTGACGATAGATTACTTTATCTCTGGAATCTGTTGTATGACCAATAATGGTTGCTTTGATGCCTGCCTGTTCCAGTTCATTGACTAATGTTCTTCCATGATCTGTTGTGATCAGCATAGATCCACTTGAAATCAACTGATATGGATTCAGATCATATCGTTCACAAAATTCGATCGTATGTTGTCTTAATGGAATATCTTCGATACAAACTTCCACCCCGACACCAGATGCTTTGGAAATCTCCCATAAAGCACCATAAACTCCGCTTTCTGTGATATCATGCATACAAGACGCATATTTTCTGGCGATCAGACCTTCTGGCACAACAGAGATATCCTCTAGAAATGCCTTTGCATCATCAATAAATGTATCAGAAAACCATTCTTTTAACTCGTCTTCTTTTTCATTTGCGATGATTCCGTCCTTCCATACCAAGATATTTTGTGACTACGATATCCTGACCTGGTTTCGCCCCACCAGACAAGATCAATTCATCTTCTTTCACTTTTCCGATTCCTGTCACAGATAATACTGCTGCGTAACCGCTGCCGTAATCTCTGTATGGCCGCCTAATACCATGATATTTAATTTCTCACACTCTGCATTGATCTGCTGCATCATCTTCTTGATCTGTGCTTCCTTGATCATTGGTGGCAGAAGTGCTGTCACCATAAGTCCGATCGTCTCAGCTCCTGCGGATGCAAGATCGTTGGCAGTTACATGAACTGCCAGACGTCCGATCTCTTTTACCGTGCCTGTGATCGGATCTGTTGATGTGACAAATACTTCTCCTTCCTGAAGTTTCAATGCCGCACAATCTTCCCCGATTCCAGGTCCTACTAAGACTTCATCTCTCCTTGTATGCAATTGCTCAAACACAACTTTCTGCAATGCAGATTCTGATAATTTTCCTATTTTCATCCTTAATTTCCTGTGCTTCCCTGAGATTTCACAGCCGCTGATCTCTTCGCTGTTGTAGACTTCTGTGCTGCCGTTGTAGATTTCTGTGCTGCTGTTGTTGTCTCAGACTTCTGTGCTGTTGTTTCTTTTGAATCTTTTTTCTTATCCTTTTTATCGTCTTTTTTATCTTCCGCTTTCTTTGTTCCTACACGATAAACCGTTGGTGTTGACATATATGTGGAAGTATTAAATACCTTTTTGGATACCTGTTTACCATTGATCTTCACAATCTTCCAAAGTCTTGCACTGTATCCTGTATGTCCATAGCTTTCCAAAACTTTCTGTCCTTCGGCAAGCGTATTATCGCTAACTGTACTTTCAGAACTTTCTTTTACCTGTGTTGTCTCAGATAAGAATTCTACTGTACGTTTTGGATCTTTTTTCTTTCCATAGACCGTAAATGTGATCGTTGAACCATTTGCTTTTCCTTCAATATAGATTGGCGTATCAAACGTATTCTTAAACTTCATATCTTTATGAGTTCCTGCGATCGCTGCATCTGCAGATCTTGGCACATAATGTACGGTCATGGAATGTGGAAAACGTTCTACGATCTTTAATTCTGCACGGATAACTGCATTATACAAAGTAGTAGATACCTGGCAGATTCCACCACCATATGTCTGAACCGTCTGTCCATTTTCATAGGAACCTGCGAGTGCATATCCATTTTCTTTTGTAAATGGTGATACGGTTTTATATACAGATAATGTCTCTCCTGGATAAACAATGCTTCCATTGATCTTACTTGCACCATTAGCAACATTTACTTTACGACCATATGGAGATCCACCGTATTCGGTTGTATAAGTTCCAAGTACATCTTTGATTTCTGCCATATCTTTTGATGTATATTTTGCTTTTTTCTTTACAACATCTAATTCAAATTGATGTTTTCCAGATTCAATTGCTTTTTTGAAATTCGCAAATGTTTCATTCATATTTAATGTATAACCTGTCTTTTCTTTGATCACGACAAATTTGCCATCCTTACGTTTCACACTTGCATTTCTTGGTTCTGAAACAATCTTCTTTGTTGCTTTTTTTACATTCTTTTCAAACTTCGCTTTATCATATTTGCGATAAACCGAAAGTTTATGTTTCTTCTCTTTTACATCGGAATACTTTGTAAAAATACTTCCGCTTCTCCCAAGTGCATAAGCTTCTTCCACTGTCTTGTCTGCCTCAGCGAATGCTCCAAGATCTTCGATCTTGGCACTTGATCTTTCATCGTCTACATAAAGTGTGATCTTTTCCTGATGAATCTCCTTCATATGAGATTCAATCGCATCTTTTGCTTCTGATCTTGTCATTCCACCAATAGAAATTCCCTCACATGAAACCCCTTTTATGATCTTTCCATCTTTTACTGCACTGCTCACCTTATGGTTTAGGTAAAAGTTCCACCTGCTGCCAAAATAACGATCACTGCAACCGCAATGATAATTTTTTTCTTCATCGTCTCTTCCTTCTTCCTCTCCAAATTCATTCTTACATCATCAAATATCCTGCTACCATTGTTCCAACCATCACAATGATCAGAAGAATCGCAATAACGGATACAAAAATCTTTTCTTTTTCATTTCTTCATCACTCCATAATTTAATATAATATGATCAATCTTCTTTGATGCTTCTCTCTGTGTCATCTGATCAATATCTAAGCACTCCCCTATCGCATGATATTTCATCAGATTCTCTAGATACTTCTTTTGTTTTGGTGTAGCCGGACGTTCTTTCTTTACCTTGAATTGAAGCTGCTGTGGCTGAAAGATTTCCTCTTCTGTTGGAAATTCTTTCTTCATCTGCTCAAACACAACAGCTGTTGCCAATGCATCATCGTAAGCACGGTGTGCTGCCTGATTCACATAATGATAATGAGCACAGAGTGTCTCCAGCTTCTTATTTTCAAGTCCAGTTAATAACTTCCTTGCTACTTTTAGCGTGTCAACTCCTGTTTTCTCAAACGGATACTTAAATGAAGCTGCTGCCATCTTCATAAACTTATAGTCAAACATGACGTTATGTCCAAGAACCGGAAGATCCCCGCTAAATTCCAAAAATTCCTCAACACCTTCTTTCAGTGGAATTCCCTTCCTTAACATATCCCTGCTGATTCCTGTTAAATTGATGATAAAATCACTGACTTCGATCTCTGGATGAATGATACAGTTATACTTCCACTGATCTTCCCATCTCTGATCTTAACAGCTCCAATTTCAATAATCTGATCTGAATCTGGGGATAACCCCGTTGTCTCCAGATCAAATGCAACATAATCTTTCATCTGTCGTTACCTCTGAGAATTTATACTTATTGACACTTACATCATATTATACACAAATCAACTTTTTGCCTCAACCCTGTTTTCTACTATATTTTTATGCTTTTTTATGTTACGATTAACCTAGATATAATTAGAAAACAAAGGAGGACGGCAAGATGATAAAGCTGATCGTTTCTGATCTTGACGGAACACTGCTTAACAGCAAACAACAAATCAGTGATCGTACACTCCGTGCGATCAAACAAATTCAAAGAAAGGGACTCCGTCTTTTGATCAATACGGAACAGAATTATTTTGATGCCAAAAAACTCCTCGATGCATACGATATTTCTTGTGATATCGCATGTTTTGGCGGTTCCTGCATCTTTGATACTTCTGGGCACCAGCTGCATGCTTCTTATATTCCAACCAAACGTATCCCTGAGATGCTGCGGATCTTTGGTTCCTGTCGTACTTTTTATGAGATCCACAGTACCCGTGGATTATGTGTCTTAGGTTCCAAGGAAGGATATGCAAATTATCTGTCTTCTGAAGTTGTTCCCGCTTTGAGAGAAGAATTTCCAAGTCAAACACTAGATGAAGAATCTTATATCTGTGAACGACTTGAAAATGCTCATTTTTATGATAATGGACAACTTCTTCTTTCTGAGAATCCACAGATCATTAAAATCACGACACAGTCCTTAGATCAGCAGAAACTTGAACAGCTTACAAACAGCCTTCATACGCAAGTCCCACACTTTGCAGTATCCCATCAGAGTCCATATCGTCTCGATATCACAGCTGTAAATGCATTAAAAGGTGCAGCCGTTCATTTTTATACTGAGAAATATCAGATTTCACTGAAAGATACCATGGTTATCGGTGACAGTGAAAATGATTATTCTATGCTTGGACTTCCTTATATCGAAAGCATTGCTATGGGAAATGCGGATGATATCATTCAGGAGATCTGTCTGCATCATACAGCTGATAACGATCATGACGGCGTTGCGATCGTGCTGGAACAGATTCTTTCCAGACAATGATCATTGAAATATATTTTAAAGCAATTTGGAATGTTTTATCTATTCCAATTGTGATACTATAAAGATGAGAAGAAATTACACCCAATACAGGAGGCTATCACATGATTAAATTAATTTCATCCGATATGGATGGTACTCTTCTTGACAGCTATCGTCAGATTACCCCGATCAATGTCGAAGCGATCAAAAGAGCTCAGGAAAATGGTATCAATTTTATTATCAACACAGGACGTGAATATCCAAATGCACGCGGTCTTGTGGAAACAGCCGGATTAAAATGCGACTTAATCTGCAGTAATGGAGCTTGTGCTTTTGATAAAGATGGAAATCTTTTATTCGAACATATTCTTGACAAAGAAACTGTCCGCACCATTTTTGATGCATTTAATAAATACGGAATGGAACCTGCATTATTTACAACAGAAGGACGTATTTCTCTTCTTCCATTAGAAGAACGTGAAATTTATACAAGAGATGTATTCATTCCTGCCATTCAGGTCAATCACCCAGATATGAAATATACTTTAGATGATTACCGTGAGTTAGTTGATGATGTTATCTTTGTTGATGGTCAGGAGGCGTTATTAAACAGTGACCACCGCATCCTAAAGATCACATCAAACTCTCCAGATCATGAATCCCTAAAGAAACTACGTGTAGAACTCGAAAAGATTCCGGGACTTGCTGTTGTATCTACGGTTCCAACGGATATTGAGATTACTTCTATCAATGCTCAGAAAGGAAGCTCTTTACTAGATTATGCAAAAAAAGATGGATTAAAACCAGAAGAG
>ENA-OQIC01000244-OQIC01000244.1-human-gut-metagenome-genome-assembly--contig:-NODE-244-length-25095-cov-2.482538_pt1 | contig 25095 bp, 32 predicted proteins | sample MGYA00242572_ERZ504736 | MGnify/ENA primary metagenome ERZ504736 (study PRJEB26092, sample SAMD00036201) | human gut metagenome | host: Homo sapiens | study: EMG produced TPA metagenomics assembly of...
CCGAAAGGGATAGTTGCGATTAGGGCAAGTATGGGGGCAGGGGATTTTAAAAGCAAGGTTGGGAATGGAAGCGGGAGGAGCTTACTATTAAAACCCACAGGACATTGGGTAGTGTAAAATGAAGTAAGTATAGTTGTGATCAGAGCAGGTATGGATGCAATCAGAGCAGGTATAGGTGCAATTAAAGCAAGTGCCAATGCAATCCGGAAGAATACATTTGAGATCCGGAAAGCCTAGTTATACAATATTTCACAAGCAAAATTTGGGACGGAAACGGGAAAAGCCTACCTTTTAAACCAAAGGCTCGCTGATTTTAAACCAAGGAAGCGTTGGTTTTAAAGGTAAAGGGTCTTGATTTTAAAAGTAAAAGGGTGGCCGTGTAAGGAGGCTGTAGGGGCGCTTTTCAGGAAATAGAGAGGCGATCAGAGAAAAAGGGAGAATAAGGAGATATACCGATTTTAAAAGAGACGAAGTTGAAAATAAACGGTAATTGCACCATGGCACTGTCCATCATTTTGTGTAAATAGAAAACTACAGGATTCAGGTTTTATACTTGAATCCTGTTTTCAAATATAGTAATAAATTGGTTAAATAAGGACTATCCATCTGATTAAAGTGAGTCGTCACTATTCTTCCCCTCCTTCCCTTCCATTTATAAGAATAGAATAAGAATAGTATAGAATAAGAATAGTAACGACACTAACAATTTCTATTGAAAGCCCTTCTTACAAATAACATACATAAGAGGACTACAGTAAATTTATATAATCCGCAGTGCACTATTTACGACTCTTTCACCAACTGCCCCCATAGCCCATACCGCCTTGACGTTCAGATCACGATCCAGAATCAGAATATCCGCATCTTTATCCTTCTGGAGAGATCCTTTACGGTCATAAACTCCCATAATACGGGCAGGAGTCTCAGAAGCATACGTATGGCATCTGCCAGGGGAATATCAGCCTTCACCATCGTACGTACCAACTGATCCATGGTAGCAATACTACCTGCCAAGCCGAACGGTCGGCAAGCTTGCACACACCGTCTTCTATAATAATACGGGGATCGTCGATCGCCTTACCTTCAGCAGCCGCATATGAAAGCGCGTCGGTCACCAGACAAGTATGCTCCACACCCTTCAGCTTATAAGCCAGTTTCAAAATAGTGGAAGGCAAATGAATGCCGTCAGCAATCAGCTCGATAGTCATGCCATCGGTCAGGTAGACGCTCTCAACCGTTCCCTCGTATTTATATTCGCGACGCTTATGAAAGCCCGGCATTGCATTGTAGAAGTGCGCAGCATGTGTAAATCCCGCCTCGTATGCTTCCTTTATGCCATCATATTCGGCTTCCGTATGCGAAACAGCTCCTACAATTCCCTTCGACTTCAGATAACGTGCAAAGTCAAGTGCTCCGGGCAGTTCGGGAGAGGCATCCCAACGCTTGATGCAATCGGTGCTTTCAAGCAAAGAGGTGTATTCTGCCACATCGACTTCTTTCACTTGGTTTGCAAACTGTTCTCCCGCCATCTTACGGTTCAGGTAAGGGCCTTCCACATGTAAGCCGAGTATCGGGCTATCGGGTTCGGCCATCAGTTTTTCGCATATATCTACAGCTTTGCGTATTTCGGAGAACGGAGAAGAAGAAAGTGTCGGGAAAAAGCTGGTGGCACCGTGCTTCATGTGTGCAGCTATCGCCGTACGGAAAGCCTCTTCGGTACATTCTGTAAAATCGTGTCCTCCCCCACCATGGGCATGCATACAAACAAAGCCGGGAACAATATACATTCCTCTGGCATCCACCAGATTGGCACCGATCAGCGCCAGGTCGCAATTAGTTACTTCCAGAATTTTTCCATCTCTCATCAACACAGAACCTTCGTTCAACCAACCTTGCGGAGTAAATATGCGTCCATTGATAATTTGAGTCAACATGATAAATTATAGTATTAGAGATTCATACTCGTGTTATTTTTGTTTATTGGAAACAAAATTAGACACTTCTGTTGAGATAGAAAAATAAAATAGCTTTTCTTTTCAGTTTTATTTCAGAAATAAGCCTTTTCTTTGCAGGTAGAAATAAAAAGCCCTATGAAAATATTAATAATCGAAGACGAACCCTCACTGAGGGAACTGATCCAGCGTTCGCTCGAAAAAGAACGCTATGTAGTGGAAGCTGCCGCAGACTTCAGTCGGGATTACGCAAGATAGAGGACTACGATTACGACTGTGTCTTGCTGGACATTATGTTGCCTGACGGCAATGGCTGAACCTGCTGGAGCAACTGAAAAAGATGCGTAAACGGGAAAACGTAATTATCATCTCGGCCAAAGACTCCCTGGACGATAAAGTACTGGGACTGGAACTGGGTGCCGACGACTATCTGCCCAAACCCTTTCACCTGGCCCGAATTAAATGCCCGCATCAAAAGTGTGATCCGACGCCAGCGCCGCGACGGAGAAATGGACATACGCCTGGCCAACATACGTATTGTCCCCGATACATTCCAGGTATTCGTAGATGACAAGGAAGTAGAATTAAACCGCAAAGAGTATGATATCCTTCTCTACTTTGCCAACCGTCCCGGACGACTGGTAAACAAAAACACGCTTGCCGAATCGGTGTGGGGAGATCATATCGACCAGGTAGACAATTTTGATTTCATCTATGCGCAAATCAAGAACCTGAGAAAGAAACTCAAAGATGCCGGTGCCTTGGCAGAACTGAAGGCTGTATATGGATTCGGCTACAAAATGACTGTTGAATAAAAAAAGACCCTACCTCCATGAAGTTGATATACCGCATTATCATCCGCATCGCACTCATGCTGACAGTTGTTCTCGGGGCATGGGCTGTATTTTTCTATATAGCCGTAATAGATGAAGTGAACGACGAAGTAGACGACTCTCTGGAGGATTACTCGGAAACCATCATTATCCGTGCCCTGGCCGGAGAAGAACTGCCCTCGAAAAACAATGGTCGAACAATCAATACTATCTTAGAAAAGTAAGCAAAGAGTATGCCGACGAACGCGAAGATATCTGCTACAAAGACTCCATGGTCTATATTGTGGAGAAGGAAGAGACTGAACCGGCACGCATACTGACCACCTTATTCAAAGATGACGAAGGACAATATTACGAGCTTACCGTATCGACACCGACGATCGAGAAGGACGACCTGAAAGACGCCATGCTGGGATGGATTATTTTTCTGTACATCGTCCTGCTGCTCACCATCCTGATTGTCTGCATCTGGATATTTCACCGCAGCATGAAGCCACTTTACAACCTGCTGCGCTGGCTGGATGCCTACAGGATAGGCCGTCCCAATCGCCCTTTGAAGAATGAAACGCAAATTACGGAGTTCAGGAAGCTGAACGAGGCAGCCATCCGCAACGCGGAACGAAGCGAACACATCTTTGAACAGCAAAAGCAATTCATCGGCAATGCTTCACACGAAATGCAAACACCGTTGGCCATCTGCCGGAATCGCCTGGAAATGCTGATGGAAGACGACTCCTTGTCTGAAGCACAGTTGGAAGAGCTGATAAAAACGCACCAGACCCTGGAGCATATCACCAAGCTCAATAAATCGCTGCTGTTACTGTCAAAATAGATAACGGACAATTCTCCGATACCCGAACGGTAGAGTTCAACAGCATGCTCAAGCGATATATAGAAGATTATAAAGAAGTATACGGCTATCGGGAAATTGAGCTGACGCTGGATGAACAGGGAATATTCCGGGCGGAGATGAATGAATCGCTGGCAGTAGCCCTGATAACGAACCTGCTCAAAAATGCGTTTGTACACAACGTAGACGGTGGGCATATCCGGATTGAAATAACCGGTCATAGCATGACCTTCAGGAATAGCGGCTCAGGTCGCCCCCTGGATGCGACCCATATCTTTGAACGATTCTATCAGGGAAGCAAAAAGGAAGGTTCGACCGGACTGGGACTTGCCATAGCCGACTCCATCTGCAAATTACAGCATCTCACACTCAGGTATTATTTTGAGAAAGATGAACACTGTTTCGAATTGCGGAAGAACAATTTCACCACAGATTACGCAGATTAACACAGAACGAATTTAATCCACTGAGAACCGGCGACATTCATCTGCGCAAACACGTGTAATCTGTGGTGGATACGACTCCCCGGCACACCTGCCTGTACAAATCATTTTCATACCTGTTGCGAGAAGGACTTCCCGCTCAGCGTTAAATATTGTGTAAATATACAGTATAAGTCCAACCGGATGAACAAGAGTAATCAAACTTTTATTTAGAAAAAAGTATCAAAATGGAGAGAATTCCCAATTCTTTTCAGAATCGACCTTCATCTTTGCATTATAAATTAATTGCTAAAAATAAAAACCAATAAAAAAAAGACGATTATGAAAAAGTTACTTCTTTTATTCGTATGCCTGTTCACTCTGCAAACCATCGCAAGAGCGGACGATGATAAACCGATTCAAGTAAGCCAGATGCCGCAGAAGGCACAGCAGTTCATCAAACAACACTTTGCCGGCAGCAACATTGCCATGGCCAAAGTTGAAAGCGATTTCTTACAGAAAAGCTACGATGTCATCTTCACCGACGGCAACAAAGTAGAGTTCGACAAGAAAGGAAACTGGACTGAAGTAAATTGCAAATTCAGTGTAGTGCCACAGGGCATCATCCCCTCTCCTATCCAAAAATATACAGCCACTAATTATCCGGACGCTAAAGTTCTGAAAATAGAACGCGATAAAACGGATTATGAAGTGAAACTATCCAATGGTTGGGAACTAAAATTTGACTCTAAATTTAATTTAATCGATATTGATAACTAAAAAAGTATAGTAGATATGAAATTGAAAATGTATTTTCTTCTTCTAGCACTGGGTGCCCTGGGATTGCAAAGCTGTAATGACGATGACGATCATCTGTCTTCCGTGCCCACGGAACTGAAAAACGCATTTACCGAAAAGTATCCGTCTGTCAGCAACGAAAAGTGGGAAACAAAAGGCAACTATTACATAGCGGAATTCCGTCAACAGAACTACGAAACCTCGGCCTGGTTTACTCCGAACGGAATATGGCAAATGACAGAGACCGACCTCCCTTATCAGGCTCTGCCGGCAGCTGTGAAGAGTGCATTCGAAAGCAGTGAATACGCCAAGTGGAAAGTAGACGATGTGGACATGTTGGAACGTCCGGACATGGAGAAGGTATACGTCATCGAGGTAGAGTCCGGAAAGCAGGAATTCGACCTGTATTACTCGGAAGAGGGCATCCTGGTGAAAAGCGTTGCGGATACGGACAACGATTCAGAGAACTATCTGCCTGTCGAGATTCCGGCAGCCATTGAGACCTTTATCAAAAAGCAATATCCAAACGCACGCCTGGTCGAGATCGAAGTGGAGCACGGGATGACTGAGGTAGACATCATCGACGGTAATATCAGTAAAGAAATTGTATTCAACAGCTCTAACGAATGGATATCTACTTCTTGGGACGTACGCCGCAACGAACTACCGGAAACAGTGACCCATGCGATTGCTTCTTCAGAGAAATATGCGGGATATCAAATCGATGACGCAGACTTTGTTGAAACACCCGGAGGAGAATATTATCTGGTTGAACTGGAAAAAGGAGAATTGGAAGTGAAAGTAAAGGTGAACGCTGAAGGAGAGTTTATCTGATAAACAAAGAGGTGTGTCATCTGTGGTGAATGATGACACACCTCTTTGCTTTTTCTAATTCTTATACCAACCGGTATCCGCCCAACCGGATACCTTATACCATTCAGTCTGCTGGTAAGAAGTATTCAACGACGGAGCGGACATACGGGGAATATAGGTAGAAAGCCCTTTCGCATCCTGATTCATCGTGAACATGCCGGCGTAGGCAGAATAGTTGCGGGGAGTGGATTTCCAGTAAACCATTACCTTATCGAACGCCTCCCGCCAACTATCATAATCGCCGTTCCCTGCAGTTATCTGATAGATGAACCGGTCTAAATCATAATAATATTGCTTATCAGTGCGGCGATCATAACACATCACTCCGGAAAGATCAAAATTCTGTTTCCCGGTGATATACCTGGGCAGCACTTTGGACGTTGCAACAGCCAGATTCTCAAGTTCACTCATCTTGGCAACCCCAACAGAAACACCACCGGTCCAATCTTCATTGGACATACCGATTCCGTCATTATATCTGCTTTGATAGTAATCATAATAGCAGGAAGCGATCTTCAAAGCTGCATTTTCGGCAGAAAACATCGCGGGAACCACTGTCTGATAAGGAGCGCCCGGCCCCGGAATCTCGGTAGGCGAACTGATCAGGTAACTTCCGCAGTCGCGCAACGCATACGCCACCTCTACAGCTTCCATAAAACATGCATCGAAAAACAAGAAGTCGAGGTCGGGCGCCACCTGTAAGGCTGCGTGCAAATCAGCTATATCCATATAGTTATTGCCGTCCTGACCAAACCAACGTGTCTTTGCCGGAGAAGGTATCCATCCCTCACCGTGCGACCAGAAGACCATGCCATACTTCTCCGCTTTATATTGATTGAAGGCAGTAGATATAACCTTTTTCATCACATTTGCATCGGCTGAATTTTGCTCCGGGTAATTTTCAATGGTCTCTTCCACCACTTTTCCTTTTTTGTCTTTTCCCAGACGAATCAGCCGGGGAGCCGAATAATCGTCTATATACACCAGCAGATTACCGGATGTGGCATCAACCTGCCGCATTCCCTCTTTCATCTCTTCAATATCGGCCGAGGCCAACGGTGCCAAAGAGTTCTGGGCTATCATATACACTAACACGGTACGCGAACCTACACTCGGTTCAGGTGTCGGCCCATCCTGCTGACAGGCAGCAAGCAGCATAAGCAGACATACGGAATACAAGGTTATTTTCAGTTTCATGAATTAATATTATCCAGAGATATTATAATAAAGAAAAAAGAGATGCAAACAAACGGCATCTCTTTGCTATATTTTATATAACGTATAAGTTACTCTTCTGGTTTACTGAACCGGAAATTCTGAGGATCTATTTTCTCGACAGCCACCGTTTTACTCTTCTTGAATTTCCCCACAACCTTGGCGGCCTCTTTTCCTAATTTCTTTTTATTTTCCGAGAAATAGATCATACAAGTACGGTTAGGAAGTCCTTTATCGAATTCCAGATAATTCTTCAACTGATAACTGTACAGTTCTCTATGCGGCAGGAATCCGTTTTTATCCAGCGCCACGCTGTCAAGCATCTGAATTTCGGTGTAGTATATCACCGTATCGGTAAATGAAGCCGATACCCCAAAGGCATAAACGGGTTTATGTCCCCCTTTTTTCAACGAAAACGCCGAGCACAATGTAAACACCAATGCCACAGCAAACAGTATTTTACGTATTTCATATTCTGTTATATTTTTAACTTCGCAAGATAACAAAAACGCCCACCAAAAGATGAAGCGTTTTTTAAATACTTTTTCGGAAACTGATATACCTTGCTTATCCCAAGTAAGATTTGAGCAATTTACTACGATTACTTTGTCTTAATCTTCTGATTGCTTTTTCTTTAATCTGACGAACACGCTCACGTGTGAGACCAAATTTGTCGCCGATTTCCTCTAATGTCATTTCCTGCTGTCCGATACCGAAAAACATCTGAATGATTTCTTTTTCCCTATCGGTTAACGTAGAAAGAGCTCTATCAATTTCCCTCGCAAGAGACTCATTAACCAGAGAACGGTCTGCCATGGGCGAATCATCGTTCACCAACACATCGAGCAGGCTGTTGTCTTCTCCTTCAACGAAAGGAGCGTCCACCGAGATATGGCGGCCGGATACTTTCAGCGTATCGGAGATCTTGTCGACCGGAATATCCAGTTCACCTGCCAACTCTTCGGGCGACGGACGACGCTCGTTTTCCTGTTCAAACTTAGAGAAGGCTTTGCTGATCTTATTCAACGAACCGACCTGGTTCAACGGAAGGCGAACGATACGGGACTGCTCTGCCAATGCCTGCAAAATAGATTGGCGAATCCACCATACAGCATAACTGATAAACTTGAAGCCACGTGTTTCATCAAACTTCTCGGCAGCTTTGATCAGTCCTAAATTGCCTTCATTAATCAAGTCGGGCAAACTCAAGCCTTGGTTCTGGTACTGCTTAGCTACGGATACGACGAAACGAAGATTGGCGCGTGTCAGTTTCTCTAATGCCACACGGTCACCCTTACGAATGCGTTGAGCGAGTTCTACTTCCTCCTCTACAGTAATGAGGTCCTCGCGACCGATTTCCTGCAAATACTTGTCAAGAGAAGCGCTCTCTCTGTTAGTGATACTTTTGGTAATCTTTAGTTGTCTCATTCTTATAAAACAGATTTGGAGTGCAAAGTTACGACTATTTATTTGTTAACGTATAAATTTTCACAACTTTTTCACCATTATTATCTACTAATATAAACAAAAAGAGTACCGACTGGTTGATTGCCGGTACCCTCTTTTCGATTTCCTTAGCTATTATTAAGCTACCGAATACTTTTTCGGCAGGCGATTCGCTGGTATGGCCATACTCACCACAAAGCACACAGAGTAACACAGAGACGATTTTAAGTTGTTGATTCGTAGTAAAAAACTCTGTGATACTCTGCTCTGTGGTGAGTTCCGGCACAGCACTTTTCAGCTAAATCACTCTTGAGTCAAGTCTACAGCGTAATAGCCGCGTTTTCCTGAAGGGAATACTCCTGTGAGGAAGAGTACCTGGTTCGGTGACTTCACAGCAGCTTTCATCACTTCTTCAAGGTCGCTGACTTTGCGCATAGGCTGATCGTTGGCTTTCAGGATGATGAAGCCCTTCCGCACACCGGCATCCGCATCTTGCCCGAAGTGACTCCGGTAACCTGCAAGCCGTATCCGAGATTGAGTTGTTTCTTCAAGTCGTCCGGCAACTCCTTGAAGGCAGCGCCAGAATCTCCATACCCGCATCCTTCACAATCTTTGTTGTACCTTGTTCGTTTTTCAATGTTATATTGATATTCTTTTCTTTCTTGTCACGCATCACCTTCACGGTCACTTTATCGCCCGGACGATGCTGTGCAATGGCTTCCTGCAGGTCGGCAAAGTTCTGCACTTTCTTGCCATCGATACCGATGATGACATCATCTACCTTGATATCGGAACCGGCAGCAGAACCTCCATCTACGATTTCGCGTACCCAAACGCCATCCACTACGCCGAACTCTTTGCGCTTATCGGACAGTGTGGCTCCCGATTTGTCGATCGGCTGATCGGACATCATATCACCGTCACCCGCAAGCGAAGTACCCTTGATACCCAGCAACGCACGTTGTACGGTTCCGTATTGTTTCAGGTCGCTGACCACTTTGGTCATCACACTGGTCGGAATGGCAAAACCGTATCCGGCATAAGCGCCTGTGGGCGAAGAAAGCACGGCATTGATACCTACCAATTCACCTTTTGCATTCACCAAAGCTCCACCGCTGTTTCCCTGATTGATGGCGGCATCTGTCTGGATGAACGATTCTACTCCCCCGATGCCGTACACACCGAGCGTACGCGCCTTGGCACTGACGATACCGGCAGTTACAGTCGAGGTAAGATTGAACGGGTTACCTACCGCCAATACCCACTCTCCTACTTTCAAGGCATCAGAATCGCCCACGGGGATGGTCGGGAAATCGTCTCCCTCGATCTTGACCAGAGCCAAATCCGAATTCGGGTCGGTACCGATCATGCGACCTTTGAACTCGCGGTTGTCATTCAGCTTAACGATAATTTCGTCCGCACCGTCGATCACGTGATTATTGGTGACGATGTAACCGTCTTTGGAAATGATGACACCGGAACCGAAGCCGACACGCGGCTGGGTCTGTACACGGCGCTGCTGTCTGCCGCCATTACCGAAGATATCCCCGAATATCTCTGCAAACGGGTCGCGTACGGTCACAGTTTGTTCTTTAGCCTGTTGAGTCGATTTTATATGTACTACAGCATGAAGCGAATTTTCCGCCGCCTGCGTCAGATCTACAGGCTGGGCATTAATGGCGTCATAAGCAGCCAAGCGAGCACCGGGATTCTGACGGAACTGTTCATTAAACGACAGGCTGTCTCTGTTCTCCGGCTTCAACATCGTATAGGTTGTCACTCCGGCAACTCCTGCACTGAGAAGAACTACTGCTCCTATCCCGAGAATGTTTTTTGTTGTCTGTTTCATACTATTCTTTTTATTCATTTAATTGTTAATATTCTACTTTCATTTAACATTTACGACGTTAAAATAACGACAAAATCATTCTGTTATTCTCCTTGTCACTCTTTTTTGTTCTCTTTTAACAGTGAGTCTGCGGAGCTTAACAGCGGTTAACGGCAGAGACTGACAAATTAGCATTCGTTGCATGACACACAAGGATTTAGAAGACAGAAAAAAGACTTAAACGTTTCCTCGAAAGACTAAAGTCTTTTTGAGAAACGCTTAAGTCTTTCCGGAAAACGCTTAAGTCTTTTATGGAAAACGAACTTAATAATTCAGATAGTCTATATCCATGTGATAACTCCACTGCGGGAAGTACAGGTTGCCCCCTTCCCACTCCACCTCGCCACGCTGGAAATCAACGGTTTCACTACGCGGATATTTCTTCTCCGGCACCAGCGGCATGGAATAATCGCTGTTGACTATCATGCGCCAGGAGTCGATACCTCCCATAAAGAACATCTTTTCTTCGGGATTGTCAGCAAATGTGGGAATACCGAACGATTGGTCTACCGGCACCCAGCCTGCGCCTTCGAAATAGACTTCCGCCCAGTCGTGCAGGTTCCAGGCACGCGGATGCATCATAAAGCCGCTCTGGAAACGGGCGGGAATGCCACTGCAACGGCAGAGGGTGATAAACAGCAGGCTCACCTGACCGCAATCGCCGTGACGATTGTCGAGCACATATTCCGGAATATTCTCAATAGTGGAATATTCGCGGGCCGAAGCCCAGGGGAAATGATCGTTTATCCAACGGAAAATGCGCTGTGCCTTCAACAAAGGATTGGTTTCACCGACTGTCAGATTGGCAGCCAGCTCCTTGATGCGGGGGGTGAAGCGGATATGGGTTTCCCGTTCGGCAGTATATTCCTTATAAAGAGCACCGGCAGTGTCATAAGGCAGAATATTCCCGGGCTTCAACGGATGCCATTCGGCACACGAGGTGTACTCAAAGGTTTCCGAAAAGACCGTCGGCTCACCGGGGATGGCTTGTTTCTCCATATAGAGGGTGCTGTGCCGGCATGAAGGCGGGGACAATGTGTAACGGGGTTCGCTGACATGGAGCAATTTTACATTTTGCTGGCGGGGCTGGTCTGTCCGGGGATAAGGCAACCAACAACGAATCATTTTCCGGCAGGTACGGCATTGCTGTCCACCGTCAGCGTGTAAGTGACCCGCATGCGTTTGGGCTGCACGACAGGAGTTTTTTCTTTCCTGACAGCAGCCATCACTTCGGGCAGATGTTCTTTATTGACCTGTTCGCTCGTGCTCAGTGAAGTACCCTCTTTCTCTATTTTGACGGCACAGCAGGCAGAGTCTATCCGGAACAGGTTGGGACCGGCATTGCGGAAATAACGTTTCTCTCCGTCGATCACCCGGCACTCAAGCGCCTTGCTCTCTTCCCATTGGCGCATCTGTTCGTCCGTCACGTCGGGAATGTATTTGCGGATATAGTCTTTCACCTGGGATTCGGTCAGGCAGAAATCCGCCAGCAATCGTTGATGCAGGTCGTCGTCCCAATCATAAGGCTTGGACTCCTGCCGGGAGGTGCAGGCGGAGACGCCGATGAATATCATCACAATATAAAGTAATTTTCTCATATCCAAATAAGTTTCAAAAGTTTACCTGTGTTCATATTTTAACCACCCCGATCCCCGGAAGGTCGTTGAGGGTGATCTTACCTTTTACAACTTCCATCCCTTTGAAGCGGTCGTTCGCTATCAGCAGGTTTCCGTCCAGATCGGCAAAGTCGACGGCCGGAGAGAATTGTGCGGCGGCAGAGACCGCACACGAAGTTTCCGTCATACAGCCTACCATCACTTTCATTCCCAATGCACGCGCCAACGTCACCATCTTCCAGGCTTCCCGCATACCGGTGCACTTCATCAGTTGATATTTATTCCGGTAAAAGCTCCCTTCAGCCGGCCACATCGCTCAACCGCTGCAAAGATTCATCGGCAAAAACCGGCAACGGACTATGCTGGGTCACCCACGCAATATCGTCCAACTGTGTTTTGGGCATGGGCTGTTCAATCATCACGATCCCTTTCTCCTTCAGCCACTGAATCATGTCCAATGCATATTTCTTATCCGTCCATCCCTGATTGGCATCGACCGCGATAGGCAGATCGCTCACCGAACGGATCGTTTCAATCATCTGTTTGTCATTCTCACGCCCCAGCTTCACTTTGAGGATATTGAACTGCCCGGCCACTTCAAGCGTCTTTTCACGTACCACTTCCGGTGTATCGATGCCTATCGTGAAGGTGGTCGAAGGTGCTTTCGCCTTATCCAGCCCCCAGATCCTGTACCAGGGTGCTCCCAAAAGTTTACCCACCAGGTCGTGCAATGCAATGTCGATGGCAGCTTTGGCAGCCGTATCTCCCGGAGTGAGACCATCTACATAAGCCAGTATATCTTCCAGCCGGAACGGATCGTCGAACTGTTCCAGATCGACTTTCTTCAGAAACCCCATCACCGAGTCTACCGTCTGTCCCAGATAAGGAGGCATCGAAGCCTCACCGTAGCCGATGACTCCGTCATACTCTATCTCTACCTGCACATCGGGAGTGGTGGTGCGCGAATAAGTGGCCACGGTAAATACATGCTTCAACTTCAGTTCGTAAGGGAAAAAACGCAATTTCATCTTTGCCCCCCAGGCCGAGTTGATTGATCGCGAACGAAACAGGGGCTTTCTCTCCGGCAAAAGCTCCTTGCAATGACAGTCCCGAACCGATAGCGGCAAAGGCAGCCGTCTTGAGAAAATCTCTTCGGTTTTGCATACCTATTTTGAGTTTAGTTATAATACGGATTCGTAACGGTGGTATTTAAAGTTTCCTCCTTATCTATAGATGGCAACACACGGACCGCATACAGCAGGCGGTTCAGATTGTACTCATCAAAATCGGCATCTGCCGGATCGAAACTGCTGACATGCACATCGCCTTGCGAATGGATGAACTTCTTATCACCCAGATAAATGGCTACATGAACCACACGCTCCCTCTTTTCGGCAGTAGCCTTCCGCCCGAAGAAAATCAAATCTCCCGGCTGAACATTGCCGAAGTCCGGAGCAATGTCGATATGCTCGCCCACATAAGCCTGTTGAGAGGCGTCACGGGGAATGATGATATCGTGCATGAATAAGACGGTACGTACAAAGCCGCTGCAATCGACTCCCTTCGAAGAAGTACCCGCCCAGAGATAAGGAATCCCCATCATGGTATAAGCGGTTCGGATGATGCTTGAAGCGTCTTGCTTCAAAGAGGCACGCCACTCCTTTTCGGGCATCGATATCGATTGTGAGATATAAGCCTGCCGACCGTCCGGATAAGAGACTTTATAGAATCCTCCTTGCTTACCTTCGTACTTCAGACGGTTTCCGGTACCACGTCCGACACAGATTGAGACTTTTCATCCGGCTGCTGATAAGTGAACCCGTAATGCGACGTCACTACAATTTTATCTGCCTTGTTCCAGGCATCCAGCCCGGCTTTGGTGACCGGATGGATTCCTACCCGGTGTACCCATGCGATATAATTATCGGGCGTCTGGATGCGGTACCAGTTGCGATGTTGCAACACTTTAACGGGCATTCCCATCAATGCCTGAGTGGTCATTTCCGAAGAAAAATCATCCTCTACACGCATATTACATACGGAAAGATTGACAATGCCGTACATCTTTCCTTCCAGAGCCGCACTGTCCGGAACCAGTTGCAGGCTGTCCTTTACTTCATAAGCCTTCTCTTCCAGCCCCGATAACAAAGCCGCCTTAGCTTCCGGCGAAGTAGTTGCCCCCTTTACGGTAATCGTCTTTCCGGATACATCGTAATCCACATCCCAAAGGATGACACGCTTATCGGGAATGAAGCGGTCGCGGACTTCACCGGACAATCGTTCTACATCTTGAGGGAGGGCATTTTTCTTGTTTTCAGGAATACCCGTACAGGCGGACACTGCCAAAAGCAGCGATACAAAAGGAATCATATTCTTCATGAAAGAAAGATTTGGGGGTTACATTTTTAGCAAAGATAGAAACTCTTTCCATTTTAGATATATATTTTCAGAAACATTAAGAATAAGAACTGAAATCGAGTCATACGATGTTTACCACAGAGTAACACAGAGTTCCACAGAGTTTTGAGTTCACCACAGATTACACGGATTAACACAGATATTTTAATTTAACTCTCAGTAAAATAAATTATTAATCTGTGATAATCTGCGTAATCTGTGGTGAATTTATGTCATTCGTGAAACTCTGTGAGACTCTGCGTTACTCTGTGGTGAACCGAACTAATCCTCCCTTCCGTTTGCTCAAACAAAATAATTCTTGTACTTTTGCTGACCAAAGCAGTTGGCCGGTCTGTCGCGTGTACTTCGGTGCAGGAGGAAAGTCCGGGCAACACAGAGCATCCTACTTCCTAACAGAAAGCTGTCCGTGAGGTAGAGTAACGTAGAAGAAAAGAACCGCCCCTCCCTCCGGGGAGAGGTAAGGGTGAGAAGGTGGAGTAAGAGCCCACCAGCCGTATGGTGACATATCGGGCTGTACGTCTTAGGAGTTGTAAGGTCATGTAAACCGGCGCTATGAGAGCTGCTCGCTCCATGTCGGAGGGTAGACCGCTAAAGTGGTGTGGTGACACCCCACTCAGATAAATGACAGGCACCTTGATTTATTCAGGGTACAGAACTCGGCTTATAGGCTGACTGCTTTTCTTTTTTTAATTTCAAATACCAGACCTATGAATCAGCGTCTCTCCGATATATGGAAATTCATTACCTATGATATCTGGCGGATCACGGAAAGCGAAGTCACCCGCACCAAGTTCTCGATATACAATATCATCAAAACGATCTATCTCTGCGTCAACCGCTTCAACAAAGACCGCATTGTCAATAAAGCCTCAGCGCTGACCTACAGCACCCTGCTCGCCATTGTGCCCATACTCGCCATCGTCTTTGCCATCGCGCGCGGATTCGGGGTCTCCACTTTGATGGAAAGCCAGTTTCGTGATGGCTTCGGAGGATCCACCGAGGCGACGGATATCATCCTGCAATTCGTAGACTCGTATCTGTCACAGACCAAAACGGTATTTTTATCGGAGTCGGCCTGGTCATGTTGCTGTGGACCGTACTCAACCTGGTCAGTAACATTGAAATCACCTTCAACCGCATCTGGCAGGTAAAGAAAGGGCGCAGCATGTACCGCAAAATCACCGATTACTTTTCAATGTTCCTATTGATGCCGATCCTGATCGTAGTATCGGGCGGTCTTTCCATCTTTGTAGGCACAATGCTGAAGAGTATGGCGGATTTTGTTTTACTTGCCCCTATCCTGAAATTCCTGATCCGTCTGATTCCGTTCGTGCTGACCTGGCTGATGTTTACGGGACTCTATATCTTCATGCCCAATACCAAGGTGAAATTCAAGCATGCACTGATCTCCGGCATCCTGGCCGGTTCGGCTTATCAGGCATTTCAGTTCCTGTACATCAGCAGTCAGTTGTGGGTGTCCAAATACAATGCCATTTACGGTAGTTTCGCCGCTCTCCCGATGTTCTTGTTATGGTTGCAGATATCATGGACCATCTGCCTGTTCGGTGCCGAGCTGACGTATGCCGGCCAGAACATCCGCAACTTCAGTTTCGACAGAGATACGCAGAACATCAGTCGCCGTTACCGCGATTTCATATCTATCTTAATCATGTCTCTTATAGCCAAACGTTTCGAAAACAACGAAACGCCTTACACCGCCGAAGAGATATCCGAAGAACATCGCATCCCGATTCGGCTGACCAATCAGATACTTACCAACTGCAGGAGATACACCTGATTCACGAAGTAGTCACCGATCAAAAAGCGAGGATATCGCATACCAGCCTTCCATCGACATCAATCAACTGAATGTAGCGCTATTGCTCGACCGGCTGGACACATACGGCTCAGAAGATTTTAAAGTCGATAAAGACGAGGAATTCAGCGAGCAATGGAAGGTTTTGCTTGACTCCAGGGAAGAATATTATAAAAAGGCAAGCAAAGTATTGCTGAAAGACTTGTAGTTCAGCACGGGAAACGGTATCCAAACTCTTTCCACCACAGAGTGACACGGAGTCTCACGGAGGGTTTTCACCACAGATTACGCAGATTGACACAGATTAATAATTTCTTCCACCGAGAACCGGATGATATAATCCGTGAAAATCGGTGTAATCTGTGGTGAAATAAATTCCGTTTCCGATAAGAGCGATATGGGTTTTCTTTATGTCTCCTACCCGCAGAGCCCATTCTGTATCACTCAGATCATTAATAGCTGTTATAAGAAATAATTTTCCCGCTTTCTTTCCGGATCTTCTTTCGTTTCTCTTTCACCGGATATCCGATCAGGATATCCAGCAATACACGTTTGGAAGAGGGAATACCGGTCAGGCTCTTTATCTCTTTTTCATCGAACCAGCCGAGTATACATGATCCAGCCCTTCGCTTTCGGCAGCCAGCACAATGTGTGCAGCCACAATACCGATATCGATCAACGGAAAATGTTTTCCCTTCAGTTTTCCGCCCAGCCGCGAAGTAATGTTGGCAGACTCTTCTACAACGAGGATATGCACCGGAGCATCCTTGGCAAATTTATTCATTCCCAAGCCCGCAGCAGCCTTACCGACCTTCTCCGCCAATGACGGATCGGTCACTACCACGAACCTCCAAGGCTGGGCATTGCAGGCAGAAGGTGCCAGCCGTCCCGCTTCAAGGATGCGTTCCAGCTTATCCGCCTCCACAAGACGCGATTTATCGTAAGCCCTGTCACTTTGCCGGGCATTTACCAATTGCAGAAAGTCGTTCATACTTTTTTCACCTCTACTCCCCGGTTCACCTTATTTGTACTGGATCATCCGGCTGATATACTTGCCGATAATATCAAATTCCAGGTTGACAACACTGCCCTTCCCGAAAGTATGGAAATTGGTATGCTCGTAGGTATATGGGATAATCGCCACCTGAAAAGTATCGTCAGTCGGGTTGCATACCGTCAGGCTGACACCGTTGACCGTAACCGAACCCTTATCGACCGTAATATAGCCGCGCTTGGCCATCTCCTTGTCGAAAGCATATTTAAACGTAAAATACCAGCTTCCGTCTGCATCTTTGATATCGATACATTCGGCGGTCTGATCCACATGTCCCTGCACAATATGGCCGTCCAGACGTCCGTTCATCATCATGCTGCGTTCCACGTTCACCTTGTCCCCCACTTTCAGCAGACGAAGGTTCGACCGGTCCAGTGTCTCTTTCATGGCAGTCACAGTGTAGGTATCTTCAGTCATGCTGACCACGGTCAGGCAGACCCCATTGTGAGAGATACTCTGATCTATCTTCAATTCATTTACAAACGAACACTTCAGTGTGAAATGTATATTCTCCTGGTCTTTCACCAGTGCCACAACGGTAGCATACTCTTCTACGATTCCGGAAAACATAGTTCTATTTTTAATTTAGGATTCACAATTAAAACGGAGGTGTGACGCGACTCGCATTCGCCCACCCCCTCACAGGGGTCAAAGATACAAAGAAAATGGGATTGGATAAAGAATCAACATAAAAAAGCGGGGCTTTTCACAAAGCCCCGCTTTTCAGTTTTCAATAGGTATTAGTTTTTTTTTAAGGTAAAAAGATTGTTTTCAGGATAACGATGCAAATATAGGTGCTTTTCTCGTTATGAACCAAATATAAAAACATGTCATATAACATCTTTTTGATTTTTCTTTGGATTTATTATCATTTCAAAAAAAAACTCCTGTAACCGAACCGTTACAGGAGACAAATATATGACATTTTTTTAAGTAGCACTAATTTTTGTTTAAAAATTTGCGATTTATTATTTAGCAGGATAATGCTCTTCTACCTTGCCACTATGCTTCAAGACTTTAGCATCGATAAAAAAGACTATCTCTTCTGCAATATTCGTTATATGGTCGCCGGAACGTTCCAATTTACGGAATACTCCCACCAGATTGAGGCACGAGAGAGTGCTTTCCGGATGCTCTTTGATATACTCTGCCAAAACAGCCGTAGCCTCCGCATTGATCTCGTCCAATAAATTATCTTTAGCGAATACGGAGGTTGCCAGCTCCAGGCTCTCTTCGTTCAATGCGCGTTTTGCCACTTCAAGCATCGAAAGCACCTGTTTCTGCATCTCTTCCAGACGGAGTCGTTTCAGTAACTCTTCATCCAGAACCGGCTCTTCACTCTTCACTACAAAACGTGCGATTCCTTCTGCAAAGTCGCCCAGACGCTCCAGGTTGGTGTTGATTTTCAACATGGCCAACACAAAGCGAAGGTCGATAGCTACCGGATTATATAAAGCGATCACGTCTTCCACGTCACTGTCTATCTTCAATTCGAAAGCATTCACCCTGCGTTCACGGACAATCACCTGCTGGGCCAGTTCCTTATCCAGGGTCAACACTGCCTCCCCTGCCCTGTCCAACTGGTTGTAAACCAATGTCCACATCTCGTCTATTTCCTTTTTCAGCAGAACAAGTTCTGATTCTATAAACTTCACCATATTCTATTAAATTTATTATTAAGCAAATATACAATATTAAATGATACATCGAGCTGCATGCCGATCAATCGTATGTCATCCGAAACGTCCGGTTATATAGTTTTGTGTCGCTTCCTTCTCCGGGTTCGTAAAGATCTTCTTCGTGTCGCCAAACTCCACCATCTGCCCCATATAAAAAAACGCCGTCTTATCACTGACACGTGCAGCCTGCTGCATATTGTGCGTCACAATCACAATGGTATACCGTTCTTTCAACTCGTGTATCAACTCTTCCACCTTTGCCGTCGAAATAGGGTCGAGCGCCGAAGCAGGTTCGTCCATCAACAACACCGAGGCGATACAGCCATTGCGCGTGCGATACAAAGACGCTGCTGCTGTCCGCCGGACAAGGCAAAAGCCGATTCTTTCAGTTTGTCCTTCACTTCATCCCAAAGCGCGGCACCCTTCAGGGTCTCCTCCACCCGCTGACGGATAAAGGCATTATCTTTCACTCCATTCACTCTCAACCCGTAAGCCACGTTTTCAAAAATGCTTTTCGGAAAAGGATTGGGACGCTGGAACACCATGCCTACATTTTTACGCAGCTCGTCCACCTGCACTCCCTTGTCATAGATGTTTTCGCCGTCTATGCGGATCTCTCCCGTCAGGCGGGTTGCAGGAATCAAGTCGTTCATCCGATTAAAAAGGCGTAGAAAAGTAGATTTCCCACATCCGGAAGGACCTATAAACGCGACTACCGATTTTTCTTCAATCTCCATACTGATCCCCTTCAGTGCATGGAAGTCACCATACCAGAAGTTCACGTCACGCGCATCAATTTTTACTGTTGTATCCATATCTTTTGTTGTACTCCGTCACTAAGAAACAATTTCTAATTCATTTTTACTTTCTTCTCAAAATACTTCGCAAGGCATTGGCCAGCAGGTTCACCAGGAGTATGATTACAATCAGTACCAAGCCGTTCCATAAGCCAGAGGCAACTGTGCCTCCATATCCGTTCCGCTGGTCGATATCACATACAAGTGATAGGGCAATGCCATACATTGATCTAAGATGCTTGTGGGCAATTGCGGGAGGAAATACGCCGCACAAGTGAACAGGATCGGAGCCGTTTCTCCCGACACACGTCCCAAGGCCAGAATCAATCCGGTGATGATATTCGGCATTCCCATAGGCAGAATCACGTGCCAGATGGTCTGAAGCTTGGTAGCTCCCAGTGCACGGCTTCCCTCGCGCATGCTGTCCGGTATTGCCTTCAATGCCTCTTCCGTAGTACGGATCACCAAAGGTACGCAAAGCAGCCCCAACGTCAGCGAACCCGCCAGAATACTATCGCCGAAATCCATATAGTTAACAAACAGCGCCATACCGAAGAGACCGAAACAATCGACGGAATACCGCTCAGGTTGTTGGTCATCACCCGGATAAAGCGTACCAGTTTGCCCTTCGGCGCATACTCGTTCATGTAAATACCACTCATCACACCCACCGGAAAGGCAAACAGCGCACTGCCCACCATCAGGTAGAATGTACCCACGATAGCCGGCCAGATGCCTCCTCCCGTCATCCCGTCAGTAGGAGCGGTGGTCAGAAAATCCCAGCTGATCACGCCGATACCCTTATAGATGATGAATCCCAGAATCGCGAACAAAATCAGCACAATGCATAAACTCAGCAGCCGGAATATGCCGAAAGCGATCCCCTGCGAACGTCTTTTAGCTTTTGTATTATTCAGTATTTCCATATTACTTACTACGTTTTACGCCCTTAGATGAAATGTACTCCACACTAAAGTTGATGATTAATGTAATGAAGAACAGCACTACCCCCAGCAGGAACAGAGCCTGATAGTGTGGTCCCCCTGCCGGTGCTTCTCCGAGTTCGGCCGCAATGGTTGCCGGGATTGTGCGCAAAGGTTCGAGAATGGTAGTGGGAATCACGGCGGCATTTCCGGTCACCATCAAAACCGCCATCGTCTCGCCGATAGCGCGTCCGATACCCAATACCACCCCCGAGGTAATGCCCGAGATCGAATAAGGAATCACTACTTTATAAATGGTCTGCCACTGCGAAGCTCCGAGTGCCAGGCTGGCTTCACGCATGGCACGGGGACAGTTGCGCATGGCGTCTTCAGTCACCGTTATGATAGTGGGCAATGCATGATGGCAAGCACAATGCTTCCCGCAAGTCCGCTCTCCCCACCGGCAAATCAAATACTTTCTGAATCAAAGGTACAATCACGATCAAGCCGAAAAAGCCATATACCACCGAAGGAATACCGCTCAGCAACTCTATCACCGGCTTCAGCCAACTACGTACTTTCGAATCGGCCACCTCTGACATATAGATCGATACCGAAAGTCCGAACGGCAAAGCAATCAATATGGCAAACAGGCTCACCCAAAGCGTACCGGTTATCAGCGGCAGAAAGCCGAACAAAGGTGCGGGAGTAGCCGTCGGAAACCATTCCGCTCCGGCAAAGACCTCCTTCACAGAAATGGTGTTATCCTTTATGAAATGTACCGCATCCGGCCGTACCACAAACTTCTGAGGAATAAAAGCAACGATACCGGGTGTTTTCTGAATCAGCTCCATAATCTTTTCCCCTGCATTCTCGTAGGCTTCTCCCAGTTCTTCTTCCGAGTAGTAGTGCGTGATGTCTTCCAGACGGAACACCCGGATCGGGAGATCTTCACCCCCCAACTCTTTCCAGTTGGTGATCTCTTCATCAAAGACATCTTTAATTTGCATCGGTGTCAGTTCGCTTACCTTATTATCTTTGTTCAGCGCCAGCACATATCCCTCTTCAATAACCTTGCTGCTGAACAGGCCGAATGCCTCGGTAAAAAGGAAAAGCACAATCAGCAGAATCGTAATACTCGTTACAAAACCGCTACAGGTCAATATTCCTTCTATAATTCTTTCAAAAACCTTCTTCATACCTTTTGATTTTCATGATGCAAAGAAACGGAGTAAGTATTAAGGAGGTGTGAATACGGTTTGAAGGAACTGTTTCAAACCTGTTACGTTTCTGTTACAAGACAAGATGCAGCACGTTTTGAAACAGGAATGTAACACGCTATTGCTTTATTTGCACATAAAATAGAATCCACCACAGGATTCACCACAGAGTACACAGAGTCTCGCAGAGAACACAGACTCTCGCAGAGAAATTCGTTTTCTCTAAAATACTGTAACAAAAGATTAAAGACCTGTGGAACTCTGTGTTACTCTGTGGTGAATCAAACTCAAAACTTAATCATATGAAAGTTAGAACTATCTTATTCGCCGCCCTCTCACTCGCAGCATTGCATGCCAACGCTCAGCGCATCAAAGGCAGTGACACCGTACTGCCCGTAGCCCAGCAAACCGCCGAACGCTTCATGAACCGTGAATCCGATGCCCGTGTCACAGTCACCGGAGGCGGTACGGGGGTAGCATCTCCGCCTGATGGACAACACCACTGACATCGCCATGGCTTCACGCCCCATCAAATTCAGCGAAAAGATGAAAGCCAAAGCCGCCAAACGGGATATAGACGAAGTGATCGTCGCTTACGATGCACTGGCTGTCGTTGTACACCCGTCCAATCCGGTGAAAAAACTCACCCGCCGGCAACTGGAAGACATCTTCCGCGGAAAAATAACCAACTGGAAACAAGTGGGAGGCGACGACCGCAAGATCGTGGTTTACTCTCGCGAGACCTCTTCCGGCACCTACGAGTTCTTCAAAGAGAGCGTCCTCAAGAACAAGAATTATATGAGCAGCAGCCTCTCCATGCCCGCCACCGGAGCCATTATCCAATCCGTCAGCCAGACCAAAGGGCAATCGGCTATGTAGGCTCGCTTATGTGTCGCCGCGCATCAAGACTCTGTCCATCTCGTATGATGCGAGCACTATGCCACCCCGACCGTAGAGAACGCCACCAACAAGACTTATCCCATCGTCCGCCCCCTCTACTACTATTATGATGCAAAGAACAAAACACAAATCGCTCCCCTGCTCGAGTTTATTCTCTCTCCCGAAGGACAGGATATTATAAAAAAGAGTGGATATATACCCGTGAAATAAGGATATACAAAAAAAATATCCTACTTTTGCAGCAACTTTATTAGCTACGAGCTTTTATAATAATGACAGATATGACAGATATAAAAAACGAAGAAGCAGGCGAAAAGAAAAGCCTCAATTTCATTGAACAGGCAGTAGAAAATGATTTGAAAGCTGGAAAGAACGGGGGAAAAGTACAAACACGCTTCCCGCCGGAACCAAACGGTTACCTGCACATCGGGCACGCTAAAGCCATTTGTCTCGACTTCGGCATCGCTGCCGCACACGGCGGTGTGTGCAACCTTCGTTTCGACGACACTAACCCGACGAAAGAGGATATGGAATATGTAGAAGCCATCCAGGAAGATATCCGGTGGCTGGGATTCCAATGGGGCAACGTATATTATGCCTCAGATTATTTCCAACAATTATGGGACTTTGCCGTCACTCTGATTAAAGAAGGCAAGGCCTACGTAGACGAGCAGACTTCAGAACAGATAGCGCAACAGAAAGGCACTCCCACCCAACCCGGTGTCGAGAGTCCGTACCGCAACCGTCCGATCGAAGAGAGCCTTGCCCTGTTCGAAAAGATGAATAGCGACGAAGCCAAGGAAGGTTCCATGGTGCTTCGTGCCAAAATAGACATGGCAAGCCCCAACATGCACTTCCGCGACCCGATCATGTACCGCATCCTGCATGTGGCACACCACCGCACCGGAACCCAATGGAAAGCCTACCCGATGTATGACTTTGCACACGGTCAGAGCGACTATTTCGAAGGAGTCACCCACTCACTCTGTACACTCGAGTTCGTGCCTCACCGCCCTCTTTACGATCTGTTCATCGACTGGCTGAAAGAAGGCAAGGACCTGGACGACAACCGTCCCCGTCAGACGGAGTTCAACAAACTGAACCTGAACTACACGCTGATGAGTAAACGCAACCTGCTGATCCTGGTGAAGGAAGGACTGGTGAACGACTGGGACGATCCCCGTATGCCGACTCTCTGCGGATTCCGCCGTCGCGGCTATTCTCCCGAATCCATCCGTAAGTTCATCGATAAAATAGGTTACACCACTTACGATGCACTCAACGACTTCGCCCTGCTCGAAAGCGCCGTACGCGAAGACCTGAATGCCCGTGCCACCCGTGTATCTGCCGTACTGAACCCGGTGAAACTGATCATCACCAACTATCCCGAAGGACAAGTTGAGGAACTGGAAGCCATCAACAACCCCGAAGATCCGACAGCCGGAAGCCATACCATCGAATTCAGCCGCGAACTGTGGATGGAACGCGATGACTTCATGGAAGACGCACCGAAGAAATATTTCCGCATGACTCCGGGACAGGAAGTGCGTCTGAAGAACGCCTACATCGTGAAATGTACAGGCTGCAAGAAAGACAAGAACGGCACCGTGACCGAGGTATACTGCGAATACGATCCCAACACCAGAAGCGGCATGCCCGACGCCAACCGCAAAGTGAAAGGCACCCTCCATTGGCTCAGCTGCAACCATTGCCTGCCGGCAGAGGTGCGTCTGTACGACCGTCTCTGGAAAGTGGAAAACCCGCGCGACGAAATGGCAGCCATCCGTGAAGCCAAAGGTTGCGACGCCCTCGAAGCATGAAGGAAATGATCAATCCGGATTCACTGACCGTACTGCCCCATTGCTATATAGAGAAGTACGTGGCCGACATGCCCGCGCTCTCTTATCTGCAATTCCAGCGTATCGGTTATTTCAATATCGACAAAGATTCCACCCCCGGACATCTGGTATTCAACCGCACCGTAGGACTGAAAGATACCTGGGGAAAGATCAATAAATAATTTTTGGGCAAGGGAGCGTGTGTCGGAACTCACCACAGGGGACACACCTCCCCCTCCGTCGAATCGAATGATTATTAACTGTATAATTGCTAATTAAATTGGGCAGAAAAAACTCCCCGTCCGAAAGAGAGCGGGAATTACAGAACCTTATCGCACAATACGAAGCGGTAAAAGCCAAAAACGAATCGCTATACCTGGACGGTGACCAATTGGCTGATATTGCCGATCTATATGCCTCCGAACGTAAGTTTAAGGAAGCCCAGGAGGTCATAACATACGGACTCGGACTCCATCCGGGACACACCGACCTCATGGTCGAACAGGCTTACCTGTTCCTGGATCTCAATCAACCCAAAGCCAAAGAGGTGGCCGAAC
>ENA-OQIC01000245-OQIC01000245.1-human-gut-metagenome-genome-assembly--contig:-NODE-245-length-24887-cov-3.408078_pt1 | contig 24887 bp, 26 predicted proteins | sample MGYA00242572_ERZ504736 | MGnify/ENA primary metagenome ERZ504736 (study PRJEB26092, sample SAMD00036201) | human gut metagenome | host: Homo sapiens | study: EMG produced TPA metagenomics assembly of...
TTCAGACCAGCACTGGTTGTGGTGGCCTTATTTTAATGCCTAATTTTTAACCTGTAAAGTTTTTTAACTTTCTTCAATTTTAGTATTGACTTTTTATTTGCAGGCTAAAGTAACGAGAATGCGACGCGCAGTTATTCAAGCGGATATAAATTCTGTAATGAGTAAAAAAAACATTTACAAGTAGTATTTAAAACTATATAATAAGGAACAGAGGTGATAAAAGATGACAATCGATGATAAAGACATGATAAACAGCATTCTGGAAAGTGTATCCAGGATTGACTATATTAAACCGGAAGACATCCCAAATATTGATTTATATATGGATCAGGTAACAACCTTTATGGAAGAACAGCTCGTTTCTTCCAAACGTTACGCAGACGACAAGATTCTCACCAAGACTATGATCAACAATTATGCAAAGAATAAGCTCCTTCCCCCGCCTGAGAAGAAACGTTATTCCAAAGAACATGTGCTGATGCTGATTTTTATTTACTATTTCAAGAATATTCTTTCCATCAATGATATCCAGACTCTGCTCACACCGATCACGCAGGAATATTTTAAATCCATGACTGGGAAAGATATGACTTATATTTATAATGAAGTTTTCAGCATGGAAAAGGAACAGATTGAATCCCTGAAAAAAGACCTTCTGCGCAAATACAAAACAGCACAGGATACTTCGGGGACGCAGATGAAGAAGATCAGGCGAACCTGAAAAGATTTTCCTTTATCTGTCTGTTAAGCTTTGATGTTTATGTAAAAAAGATGATGATTGAGCATATAATCGACGGGATGAATCCGGAACCGGAGCATAATTCCAAAAAGAAAAAATAATTGTCAGCCTATAATCAAACAAATACTGAACAGACCAAAAGGAGACCACATATTTTTCTGCGATCTCCTTTTATTTTTCCTTTATTTTATCAGCGAATTACATATAAAAAAGTTCCTTCATCCACACAAGCATTTCTCCATTTTCACGATTTCCCCAATAACAATATGGTACCAGTGTCAATTTAACATCTTCCAGTTCTACTTTTCTGTTCTGATACAATATTCCTTCATTCCAACCCTTCTCTGAAATTTTTTTGCCGGTTATATGGAGTACACTGCATCCTTCCAGAAGTTCGTCATCATATGTTTCTTCAATCTTCTGATCAGTATTAACCATAACAGAAGAAAGATTCTCCCCGTTATCCGCTTCTTCCACACAGTAAACCAGAGGTCCCTTTACTACTGCCACTTTTGCACTGTCAACTCTTACCTGTGGATTTGCATGAACAAATACTGGCTCTGCATCAAAACTTATTTCAAATGTTTCTTTATACATTTTCCGGAAATTTTAATATATCCATGGTCTTCTGTCAGATTCTCTTCTTTACCGTTTCTCAAAATTTTGAAATTCTCTGCATATGCCGGAACCCTGAATGCGATCATCGCCTCAGTTTCTTGCACACCATCTACAGAAACTGTCATCTTGTTTCCCATGGAATTTCCTTTTAACGTAATTTTGAACGGAACTCCATTAAGTGTAACTTCTGTTTCATTTGCAACATACAGATTTACGTAAATTTCATTTTCTTCTTGGAAATAGATGTATTGTCCAAGAGATGCCAATGTTCTGGTAATGTTTGGCGGGCAGCATGCAACACCAAACCATTTCTGCCTGACAGGTTTCACATGTTCGCGTGAAGTTCTCGGCATACAGCTTACCGGCCATACTTCCAGAGGATTTACATAAAAAAGCTTTTTCCATCCATAGCTATGCCTGATAAAAGTGTATTATATAAAGCCCGTTCCACTACATCCATATAAGAAGCATCCTTCTCCATATCTGCCATTCTCTTTCCAAACATAGCAATGCAATCGTAGCACATGTCTCAGAATAATTGCTGTCATTTGGCAGATCATAATCTGTTGTAAATCGTTCCAAGAATCCAGAAGATCCAACACTTCCTGTAATATACATTCTTTTGTGCACCATATTATCCCACAAGTTTCGGCATACCTGCTGTAATTCTTTATCCTGATATTCATATGCCAGGTCTGCCATTGCAGAATACATATAGTTTGCTCTTACAGCGTGTCCTTCTGCTGTCCTCTGTTTTCTTACCGGTTTATGTGCCTGCGCATACATGGTATCATAATTTACAAAATCCGGAAAAATACGCTTATGTCCCGGTCTCTTTTCCTCCTCCAGAAAATAATTTTTGCCAGTACCTCTCAGATCTATGAAATATTTTGCCAGATCCAGATATTTTTTCTCACGTGTTACACGGTAAAGCTTTACAAGTGCCAGTTCTATTTCCTGATGTCCCGGATATCCATGGATTTTTCCCTCTTCCGGTCCGAAAGTCTGGCAGACAAGATCTGCAAATTTTGATACAATTTCCAGGAATCTACGTTTTCCGGTTGCTTCATAGTATGCTACTGCTGCCTCGATCATATGCCCTGCTGTATAAAGCTCATGACCTTCCATAAGATTACTCCATCGTCCATCCGGTTCTTTGATCGTAAAATATGTATTTAAATATCCATCCGGCTGCTGTGCACGTCCGATCAGTTCAATCGTCTCATCAGCCAATTCTTCCAGCTTTTCATCTCTTTCATAATTTAACACAAAACCAACTGCTTCCAGCCATTTTGCAACATCCGTATCCTGAAATACGCGCCCTGAAATTCTCCCTCTTTTTCTCCTGCTGCAATTTTGAAATTTTCTATACAATGACTGGTTTCTACATCTTCCAGTTTATCATTCAGAATATCCCACTGATAAGGAATAATCACATCCTTTACCAGATGCACATATTTATTCCAAAAATTATCTGTAACATGAATCTGTTTAAGAGAAATACTTGAATTTGCTGCTTTTCCCATTTTTTCTTCTCCTTTATCATCCATTTGGATCAGCGGTGACACGGTTAAATGTTCTTTAAAAGGGTGTCGAAAATTATCCCTCGATAATTCTGCGACACCCTCCTGATCTTTAAACTTCTTTATTTCATCGGCAGTTTGTAACCATCTCTTGTAAACAATGGAATCTGCTCGATCGGTGCTGCCACATGTACTTTCTGTCCACCTTCAAAGGTTTCACCTGTCCATGCATTTGTCCAGGAGGCTCCACCAGGAAGATATACATCTGTCTCACGTGCATCTGCATCTGTGATCGGTTTTACCAGAACTTTTGGTCCAAACATATACTCTGTCTCTACATTCCAACTTTCTTTGTCTTCCGGGAAGTCATAGAACAGCGGACGCATAACAGGAGTTCCTTTTTCATGAGCCTCCTCCATCAATTCTGTAATATATGGAAGCATGCGCTCTCTTAATCTCAAATAATCTGACAGAATCTCACAAACCTGATCTGTGTAACTCCATACCTCATTTGGTGCTCCTGATACACATGTAGCTCCACCAGTTGTACCATACTGAGGCTGAAGCGGCCAGCGATATCCGTGAAGTCTCATAACCGGACAGAAGCATCCATATTCAAACCAACGGACCAGAAGTTCATGGAATTCCGGATCATTTATATTTGCTCCGAAAAATCCGCCGATATCTGTTGTCCACCACGGAATACCTGCAATTCCCATATTAAGACCTGCTGCAACCTGATTTTTCATACTCGGGAAGGAAGATTTGATGTCTCCGGACCAGACCAGTGCACCATATTTCTGTGAACCGGCCCATGCGCAGCGAGAAGATTGATAATGTTCTCCTGTCCTTCTGCTTTCATTCCATCAAAAAATGTCTTTGCATACATAACAGGATAAATATTTCCAACCTGAATATCCGGTCCGAGATGATAACGATAATTCTCGAAATCATAAACTGTATATTCCGGTTCTGCTTCATCCAGCCAGAATACTTTTACACCTTTATCATAATAATTCTTCTTTGCTTTTTCCCATACATATTCACGTGCTTCCGGATTAGTTGCATCGTAATGAAGTGTATTTCCCTGAAAATCCATGGATATCGGATATCCGGAATCTACGCGGATCAGAAGACCTTTACTCTTCATTTCATTGAAATTCTCGCTTCTGTAATCTACTGTCGGCCAGATGGAAACCATCAGTTCAATTCCCATATCTTTCAGTTCTTTGATCATTGCATCCGGATCCGGCCAGTATGTCGGGTCAAATTTCCATTCACCCTGCATAGGCCAGTGGAAAAAGTCAACTACGATCACAGAAATCGGAAGATTACGACGCTTGTATTCTCTTGCTACCTCAAGAAGTTCTTCCTGTGTCTGATAACGAAGTTTGCACTGCCAGAATCCCATTGCATATTCCGGCATCATCGGAACTTTGCCTGTTGCATTTGCATAAGCTTCTTCGATTTCGGCCGGTGTGTCACCTGCTGTGATCCAATAATCCAGTTTCTTGGAAGAAAATGCTTCCCATGTTGTAATATTTTTGCCAAAATTTACACGTCCTACAGCCGGATTATTCCACAAGAATCCATATCCAAGACTAGAAAGCATGAACGGAACACTTGCCTGTGAATTTCTGTGTGCCAGTTCAAGATCAGCTCCCTTTACATCAAGGTATGGCTGCTGATACTGGCCCATACCATATATTTTCTCCTCCGGTGTGGAAACAAAACGCATTGTCAGTCTGTAATCCCCACCTGTGATAGGCTTAAATTCTCTGGCTTCTACTTCAAGAGAACTGCAGGTATTTCCGAACATATCTTTTCTGTTGCGGACATACTCATCCAGTAAAAGTTCTCCTTTCTGATTATAAAATGCAATTTTACCGATCAGATTAATCTCTGCACGGATCTTACCATTACGGATCGTTGCTCCGTCTTCGCGAACTTCGATTTCCGGTGTGATTTCCTTCTCTGGTTTGATCAATGCCCAGTCTGCCGGATCCATCTCTGCGGTTTTCCATGCACGTACACGAAGGCTGTCAGCACCCCACGGCTCAATTCTTACCCGTTCAGCTTCATAACGATAGCACAGTGCATTTCCTTTTTGTTCAAAATACCCATATACATCTCTTACTTCTTCCTGATTTGCCATTTCTTCCTTCTCCTTTTTATTCTTACTCTTTATGGAGTTTCAGCGAATCGGAACTGCAGTTTTATCTGTTTTGTTCTAATTCGCTGAACTTGTTTATAATAATAACTTTTGTTTTATCAGTCTTTTACTGCACCTGCGACAAGACCGCCTACAATATATTTCTGTAAGAAAATAAACATCAGAATTACCGGAAGTACCAGTATTGCACCATATGCCATGATACAGTTCCATCTTGTACCATATGCACTCTGGAATTTATAAATATTCGCTGTCAAAGGTCTCATTGTCTCTGCAACATTAAATGTCATTGAATATACCAGATCATTCCATCCATTCAGGAATGAAATAACCATGATAGTAATAATTCCTGTTTTTACTGCCGGAAGCATAACCATAAGAAATGCTTTTACCGATCCGCATCCATCCAGTCTTGCGGCCTCATCCAATGATACCGGAATACTTCTGAAATAAGGTCTCAATGTTACAATTACAAACGGTATAGAACTGGCTGCAATCGCAACCGGAGCTGTCAGATGATTTCCAAGAAAGCCCAATTTACTGAAAATCAGATACATTGGGGTCAATGTCAGGGATGGAGGAAGCATCTGTGAAATCAGAAATGTAAGAAGGAAAACATTTCCACCTTTTACTCTGTATCTTCCCATTCCATATGCTGCCGGGACACCGAGTACCAGAGCAATTGCCATTGTCAAAAGTCCATTAAGAAAACTGTTTTTCAAAGATATCAGAAACGTTTTATCTGTTAAGTTTTCCAGCCACGGTTCAAAGGTGAAATCATGTGGAAAATAGGTAAGAACCTTTCCAAATGTTTCTGCATCTGACTTAAATGAAATCTGTATCAGCCAGTAAATCGGAAATAAGAAGATAAATGCAATAAGAAGTGCAAATATCGAATTTCTGATCTCTTTTGCCTTTTCAGCACCTGTCATATTATCCATATCAGCCTTCCTCCTCTTCTTTTGATAACAGTTTCAGATAGAACAGACCAATAAGGAACAGGCATGCAAACAGTACCATTGCAACTGCCGCACCTTTTGAAAAGTTAAACTGTGTAAATGATAACATATAAGAATATGTTCCCAGCACATCTGTTGAATTCAACGGACCTCCGGCTGTCATGATATACATCAGGTCAAATGCACGGAATGTATAGATAAATCCTAACATCAGTACTGCAAGAATTGACTCTTTCATCAGGGGAAGAGTTATAAAAAGAAAACGTTGTCCCCAATTTGCTCCATCCATGGATGCGCTCTCGTATACATCCGGTGAAATACTTGTAAGTCCTGATACAAGAAGGAGCATATTAAACGGAATACCTACCCAGCAGTTCATAATAATTACTGCAATCAGAGCTGTGCTGGTGTTAACCAGCCATTCCGGACCGCTGATTCCGATTTTCCAAGCAGGTCATTGATAAGACCTGCATTGGAAAAGATATTTTTACCAAGAAGACCAGTTACTGCCATTGGCATCATATAGCTGACAAGAATCAGCCTCTGATCGGACCTGCGAGTTTAAATTTCTGATTGAAAAACATCGCAAATGCAAATCCGATGGTAAACTGGAAAATAAGACAAGCTATTGTAAAAATAAATGTATTGCGCAGAACCAGAAGAAATGTCGGATCATGGAATAAATCAATATAGTTCTGTAATCCGACAAATACGGAAGTTCCTGATTTCAGGTTCTTTACATTTACATCCTTAAGACTGAGAATAATGTTATAAACGATCGGGTATCCCAGCACAAGGATCATATAAATAAATGCAGGTACAATGAAACAGTATGCTTCTTTCGTCTTTTGCTGCGCCATAGTCCTAGACTTTGCTGCCATTAAAGCCACATCCTTCCCTATTTGTTAGTTTTAGTTGCTTTCAGGAAGAGGAGTTTCTTCTACGATTGGATTAATTTTAGCTGCTGCTGTTTCAAGAGCGTCTTTTGCAGATGTTCCGTCTACGATTACAGACTGTGTTGCTGTATAAACCGCTTCAGAAATAGATGGCCATTCAGCGTGCGGTCCACGAGCCTGCGCATAATTCATTTCATCTGTAAATACCTTAAATCCATCCTGCTCAAATGTGTATTCAGCTGTCGCATCCTGTCTTGTAGGAATCTTTCCGCCTACAGCTGCCCATTTTGCTTCGTTTTCCTGTGAGCAGAGCCACTCAAGGAATTTAGCACATGCTTCTTTGTTTTCTGATCCTTTGCAGACACCAAAGTTCTCACCACCGATTGTAGATGTAGAGGTTCCTTCGTCGCCTGTTGGAAGAAGTGTAAAGTCATATTCAAATGCTCCGTTGATTGCATCTGTCTGTGCCAGATGCCATGTTCCACATTCTGCAAATGCAGCTTTTCCTGCGCAGAACTGATTCCATGCATCTGCCTGTGTCCAGTTTACACACTCTTTACTCATGTATCCGTTTGCTACAAAATCTCCAAGTGTCTGTAATCCATTTACAGCAGAATCAGCAGTAATATTATCAACATTAACGCCAGTTCCATTCTGTACAGATCTCAGCCATGGAAGGATCTGGAATGTTCCTTCTTCTGTAGATACTGCACACATTGCGAATCCGTATACATCATTGGATGCATCTGTTGTTGCTGCAACCATTTCCTTGAACTCATCAAGACTCTGCGGCATATGATCATATCCGGCTGCTTTCAGAAGATCCATATTGCAAGCAAGTGCAAGACAGTTACTATTCTGTGGAAGTCCGTAAACTTTTCCATCAGGGTCTTTACAGGAGCTTAATGGTCCATCATAGAACTGATCCAGTTCTCCCCATGATTCCAGCTCATCAGTGATATCTTCGAATACTCCGAGAGATATGTAGGATTCCATATCCGGTGAATCTACCTGTCCGATATCAGGAAGTTCTCCTGAAAGTGCTCCAACTGTGTACTGGTTCATTAACTCTGTTCTGGATACGAATGTTGCATTGATGTGAATGTCATCCTGTAAAGAATTATATTCTTCAACCATGTCTGCGAGCATTTCCTGCTCTGGCTTCTGATCAAAATAATGCCACATTGTAACTTCCTGCGGAGCTGCCTGTACAGTTGATGCCGCCATCAGCGAAGCCGCCAATAATGTTGCTGTAAATAATGTTTTTTCATGTTTTTTCCTCCCTTTTTCCTTCTTAGTTGAATTTTGTTTTGGTTAGTTGCACAATTTTAAGTCGTCTCTCTGTTGTTTTATTGTATATATTTTACCATTCAAATTTCCACCGCATAACCCAAGATTTTATGGAAAAAGGAATTTTGTACGGATAATATTTTAAGATTAAGGAAATATTTTAAGATTTTCAGGATATTTTCCATATATTTCTTATATTTTTACTCTTTTATTTCTGACAGATATTCAGATGGACTCTTTCCTGTCACCTCGCGAAAGACTTTTTTGAAGTATTTAGAATCGGAAAATCCTACCTGATAAGGAACATCCCTCTGATCACATATTTCTTCCCTCAACATATACTGTGCCTGTTCAATTCTATACTCCCTTAGAAAAGTGCTGAAATTTTCTCCGATATTTTTTCCAAAAAGATAACTGAAATATTCCTGGCTCAGCCCAAGATCTTCTGCCAATTTCTTCTGGCTTATTTTTCCGGCATATCCACTCTGTATGATATCCAGAGCTTGCAGAATCATAGGGTGGGCATCCGGATATTTATCTCTCAAATTTCTGGATTTTCTGCGGGAATAGCTATTTTTCCACTGATCTTATTCTCAATTTTCTTCAGTACTGCTTCTGCCTCATCTCTTGTAAGAGGTTTCAGAAGATACTCTATTACACCAAGAGAAATTGACTGCTTGGCAAAATCAAAATCTGCATATGCACTTACAATCACAAATTCTGCCTTAATTCCCTGAGCTCTGGCAGCTTCTATTACTGAAAGCCCGTCCATAAACGGCATCTTGATATCAATAAAAACCACATCCGGCTTCTGTTCCAGAATCATTTCCAGCGCTGCTTTTCCATTAGATGCCTGTGCCACAATCTCATACTCATCCCTCAGGCTCTGCAAAACCCTTACTAATCCCTGTCTGGTTCTCTGCTCATCTTCTGCAATTAAAATTCTCAATGTATAAAGACCTCCTCTGTTACTTTTTTTGCTACATTTATTTACTCTATATCTTTCTCCGGATTCTCTGGTATTGGAAGCCAGAAAGTAAATTTTGTCCCCTTTTCAGGTTCTGATTCCAAAACTACAGAAAGTTCTTCTCCATAATACATTCGCAGTCTTGTCACTACATTCTGAATCCCGATTCCTGTTCCTGCCAAATCCAAAGTATGCTTTTCCATAAGAATCTGCTGCATCAGTTTCTCTGTATCTTCATTCATTCCACATCCATTATCTTCAATGCAAAGACGGAATCTGGATCCATCAATGTGACCCGTAATACGGATCATTCCCCCGCTTTCTCTTCCTTCAAAACCATGAAGGATAGAATTCTCCACAAATGGCTGAATAAACAGTTTACAGCATGGCCATTCGCCGTATTCTTCCTGAAATTCAATCTCATAGTCAAACACATCCATAAGCCTGAACTTCTGCAGATATAGATACTGCTCTACCCATCTCAGTTCCTGCCCCAGACTTACTGACACAAGCTTCCTTGAGAATGTATATGAAAGCATATTGGAAAGCTTTTTCAGAAGATCTGCTACCTCATAATCTTCATTATCTATCGCATTATAATTGATCGCAGTCAGTGTATTGCAGAGAAAATGTGCATTGATCTGTGATTCCAGAGCTTCTTTCTCTGCCTTATTTTTCTGACGGATAGAAAGATTCTTTTCACGATAATATCTACGTATTTCCTTGTACTGTCGTTCCAGAGTTTCCGCCATTTCGTTATAATAACCAGCCAACTGCCATATCTCATTGGTTCCCTTTACTTCTATCTTCGGAAGATTCTTGGAAAGTTTAATATTTCGCATAGAATCCCGTATAATATCAATTGGTTTTAATACTCTTCGTATTGTAAACTGCCATAAAAATCCACAGATACACAACAAAAACAGATATACATAAATGCTTCTGGTATACATCTGGTTAACCTGTGCACGCATTTTTCCAAGATCCGTGGTAATATATGCTGTCCATCCAAAATATTTTAATGATCTGCTGATATTCTCGGTACTGTCCAGCGTTTTTCTGTAACTTTCCACTGTCATTCCATCGTACTCTTCATTTGGATGGTAAATGATTCTGTTATTTTCATCTGCAATATATCCAATCGAAAGAGGTTTATCAGCTACTCTGTCAAAAGCACTTTTTTCCAGAATATCTCCCATATCGAAAGATACGACCGCTACATTTTTCACATGAGAATAACTGTAAGTTTTTCCAATCAGCGGAACTGCAATATGTACCATTCTTATCTGCGGCCACTGACTGTGAACAGCAGGATCTGTCTCTACATAGTACCTGACATTTGCTTTCTCTTTCTGAAGTGCCATGGTCTTTTCATATATTTCCTGAAGTTTATCCAGATTGCCATCTTCCCATACTCCTTTTGAAGATGTCTGGTACCAATAAACCCCATACTCCTGCCACAGACCTTCATCTGATACAATCGCAATAGATACAACACTTCCAATCTGATGAGCAATATCATCCATTCTGCTGCCCAATGTCAGTTTTTCTTTTGCCAGAAGTATTCCGTCTGCTTCCGTGTTTTCTACCAGAACTCTTAATGTCTCATTAACTCCTACATTGCATGCAGCACTGATGATATCCTTCAGATTTGCATCAATATTAATCGTCGATGTTTCAATCATGGATTCTTCCATTGATCTGGTATTCCTGAGCAGATAATTAAAATATTGATTTTTTACGTAAATCTGAAGGACCAGCCTGCCAGAATCAGAAGTAATACTACTGTTACTGTAACCTGCGCACTCATATGTGAGCAAAAATAATTTCTGATTCTTCCCGGCATTTTTTTGATTTTCTCTTTCATTTTTCTTTACCTGCCTCGTTTTTTATAATTCTACGACTATTTTACATCATTCTACAACATCTTATAAAGATATATCATATAAAATTTTGTGATTATTTATTGATTGATATCTATAGATGGCAAAGGACAAAAAAAGCCAGTAACTAAGCTTATCTGCTATTAATAAACTTAATTACTGGTTTTCATCTTTTTATTATGTTCAAACAGTCACCTACAATTGAATCAGATAACTTATTTGATTCGGTAATTATTTCTCCACTGCCTTAAATGTAAATCTGATTGGCTGGTAATCACCTGTTGTCAGTGGTAATGGCAGTCCTGCTTTCATCAGTGCTGCGCCTGTGTATACTTTTCCGGTTGCAATGTCTTCGTAATGCAGATCTGCATCCAGTCCCTGAGGATAGAAAAGATAGATATACGGATTAGCTTCGCTGTGGAGTCTTACGCCACATACAACTGTCTCTTTTTTGTCCTTGGATACGAACTGCCAGAGTACATGGTTGTTGTTTTCAAATGGATTTATCAGACGATAGTAATCTCCGGACTGTACCAGATGCTCGATTTCTTTGTATTTCAGAATCTGCTCTCTGGCTGTCTTTTTGTCTTCTTCGGACATCTTCATCAGATCCAGTTCATAGCCAAATGTACCGGATGATGCAACCGTTCCTCTTGTCTCGAATGGTGTGATCCTGCCGGACTGGTGGTTCGGGCATACGCTGACATGAGCCCCCATTGCACTTACCGGATATCCGAAAGAAGTACCGTACTGGATTTTCAGTCTGTCAATAGCATCAGTGTTATCGCTGCACCAGATCTGCGGAGAATAATAGAGCATTCCTGCATCAAATCTTCCGCCGCCACCTGAGCAGGATTCAAACAGGAGATTTGGATATCTCTGCACAAGGCTTTCCATCATTTCATATACTGCAAGTACATATCTGTGATAAACCTCTCCCTGGCGTTCTTTTGGAAGTGCTGCGGAGAATACGTTGTCTACACTGCGGTTCATATCCCATTTTACATAATCTGCCTTGCATGCATCCAGAACTTTGAAAATCTGGTTCATGATATGGTCACGGACTTCTTTTCTGGTAATGTCCAGATTGAGCTGATGTCTGCTCCGATTCATAGCACGTCCCGGAATCTTCAATGCCCAGTCCGGATATTCTCTGTAGAGATCACTGTCCTCGGAAATCATCTCCGGCTCTACCCAGAGACCGAATTTCAGTCCAAGTCCGTGGATTCTCTCTGCAAGTGCAGGAAGTCCACCTTTGATCTTCTCTTCATTTACTTCCCAGTCACCAAGTGCGCACCAGTCATTATCTCTTTTGCCAAACCATCCATCGTCCAGAACAAACATATCCAAGCCGATGTTCCTGGCTTCTTCTGCAATATGATACAGTTTGTCTGCATCAAAATCAAAATAGGTAGCTTCCCAGTTGTTTACGAGGATTGGTCTTGGCTGTTCTACGTATTTGCTGCGGATCAGGTTGTTTCTGTATGCATCATGATAAATGCGAGAAAGTTTTCCAAATCCTTCTGCGGAATATGACATAATCACTTCCGGAGTTTCAAATGTGTCACCTTTTTCCAGTGTCCATGCGAAATGATATGGATGGATTCCCATTACCACACGGGTATGTCCTACCTGATCTACCTCTGTCTCAAATGTAAAGTTTCCACTGTAAGCCAGTGCATATCCATAGCAGTTTCCATATGTTTCTTCTGTGTTTCTGTCGCAGAGGATTACAAATGGGTTATGATGATGACTGGAAGTGCCGCGAATACTTCCTACAGACCAGTTTGCATGACCCAGATGTGTTCTTTCCATCTGACGTTCTACGTTATGTCTGCCATAGAAATGAACTGCATCCATTTCTCTATATTCAAAATCCATTTCCATAGACATTGCTTTCTTTACTGTAACAGGTGTCTCACCAGTCTGTTCCAGACGAACTGCTCTGGTGATCACATCCAGATGTGGGAATACACTGTAGAGAAGATGTGCTTTCAGTCCGCTGACACGGTCTGCCAGGACAATCTCCAATGTCTCTGCCTCATCTTCTTTTGCAAACATTGCAGGGAGACCTTTCAGGCTGTATTTTCCTTTTGTGATCTCATAGGATTCAAATTTCAGATTTGCAGTGTCGCTGCCGTCTGCCTGCTCTACTTCCAGACCATTGATACGATAATCTCCGTTTCCGTAAGCTGTATATTCCTGCGGCAGAGTATCCAGGGAAAATGTTTTGTCTTTTCCTGCTTCATACGGATTTCCGGAGAATCCTCTGTCCACACATACAATCCTGTCCGTAATCAGGGAATCCCCTACCGGGCATCCATAATACAGATGAACCAGAGTATCATACTCTCTTACCTGCATCTGATAGGTGCTGTTTTCTGTTCTCAGGTCAAATACTTTTTCTGCCTCATGATACTTAATCCATTCCATACTCTGTACCTCTCATTTCTTTGTTGTTTTTTTGTTAAAAAGCATACTGATCCGGTTCTGTATCTACATAGTGATGTTCTTCTTCGTCCTCTTTGAAATACGGTTTGAACAGTTTCCACATAAACCAGGAATCTGCATAGGCTGTCAGGGAAAATCCCACCATCAGCCAAATCAGCAGATATACCGGAAAAAGTTTTGCATCTACAAGTGTCATGGTCATTGGCAGTATCGTGATCACTGCCACTGCTATCGCATAACCTATATGTTTAACCGCAAAATAAAATGCGTTTGTGATCAAAGTCATTGTTTTGTTTTCAAATGCTGCAACTGTCGGGAATATGTACAGTGCATGGCAATCAGCGGAATACATACCGCCAGAATCACGTAATTGAAAATCTGTGGCATGGAACCAGGCATAGTTACCAACGATTCTTTCTCCATATAAAGAAATACTGCAACTGCTGCCATCAGGATCCAGATCAGAGTTGACTGTTTGAAGTTCTGCTTAAAGCTTTTAAAAAAATCATGAAATACCCGGATATCTCCATCCTTGTGGAGTTTTAATGTACAATAATACAAAGCAGTGGTGGATGCCCCTGCTGTAATAACAGGAAGAGAGCACACGATCCATAGTAAATTCAATGCAATTAACCGACCTAAAAATCCAAATATCCTGTCATAAAGACTTCCTGGTTTCATTTTTTATTACCCCTTCCTTTTTCTATCTTAATGATTTTGTCCTGACTTTCACCTTTACAGATGATTCAGCAATCAGATATCCAGTTTCAGGCAGCCTTCTGTTATTCTTCTCCTTCCAGTTGTATAACAAAATTCTGCCTGTATAGTTCAGGGGAAATGTCCCGAACCTCCCGGATTCTTCTTTTTATTTTTTTAACTTACAGCTTACCACCGGATGTTGCAATACCTTCAATGAACTGTTTCTGGAAGATCAGATACAGTACGATCATCGGGATACATGCAAGCAGAGATGCTGCCATCAGCTGCGGATAATTGTTGGTGTACTGTCCCTGCATTTTTGCAAGTGCTGCTGACAGAGGCATTACATCTTTGTTACAGATCAAAGGCCACATCAGATCTTTGTATGCAAATACTGCTGTGAAGATTCCCAGTGCCACCATGGAAGAACGTGTCAGAGGAGCCATGATGAACAGGAAAGTCTGACCGATGTTACATCCGTCAAGACGTGCAGCCTCTTCCAGATCTTTTGGAAGTCCCATATAAGCCTGTTTGAGGAGGAATGTACCAAATGCAGTAACAATACCGGGAAATACCAAGGCAAAAATGGTATTGAGCATTCCCATTTTGCTTACCATTAAGTACTGTGGGATAATGAAAATCTGTCCAGGAACCATCATCTGGAAAAGGACCAGAGAGAACATCAGGTTTTTCCCCCTGAAGTTCAGACGTCCAAATGCATAGCCTGCCAGTGTTGCTGTCAGAACCGCACATACAACACGACCCAGGATCAGAAGTAAGGTATTGATATACAGATGTAAGAAATCCATATTTGCGCTTACTTCTCTAAAACTGTCCCATCTCCATGTAGACGGGAGGATTACGAACGGGTTGACAGAGGTTGCCTCTGTCATAGTTTTGAAAGCTGTCAGAATCATCCATAAGAAAGGAACCAGCATGGTAATAGATACCAGTATCAGGATAACATGGATCAGAACTCTGTTTGCTTTATCTCTTGCTGACATAATTATCCCTCCTTAGTTATAATGAACCCACTTCTTCTGCGCAATATTCTGGAATACTGTCATGATCATAATTACAACCAGAAGAAGTACGACGATTGTTGAACCATAACCTTTGTTATTCTGTACAAAGGAATTCTGGTAGAACAGGTAAACAAGTGACTGTGTTTTGTAAAGTGCAGGACTGTTTCTGTCCATAACCATGAAGATCAGGTCGAATACCTGCATGGCACCGATGACACGGGTAACCATTACAAAGAAGATGGTCGGTGAAAGCAGCGGGATTGTAATATGGAAGAACTGTTTCACACCAGTTGCTCCGTCAATGCTTGCTGCTTCATAATAATCTCTTGGAATTTCCTGCAGACCTGACAGGAAAAGTACCATATTGTAGCCGATGATAGACCATACACCGATCACTGCGATCGCATAAACTGCGATCTTCGGATCAGAGATCCAGTTGATCTTTGTGTGAAAAATGTGATTGAGAAGACCGAATTCTGAGTTAAACAGCCATCTCCATACCATGGCGATTGCAGCCGGAGCAGCAACCATAGGCAGGAAGAAAATAGTTCTGTAAACAGCACGGCCTTTCATTTTACGGTTTAATAAAACTGCCAGTACAAGTGCGATAGCAATGGAAAACGGAACTTCCACAATGGCATATTTAAATGTATTTAATAATGCCTGCCATACTTCCGCATCATGGAACAGCTTTACATAGTTGTCAAAACCAATGAAGATATTTCCCTTACCGAAATCTCCGGTCTTGAAAAAGCTCTCATAAATGGTCTTAAAAATCGGATAGATATTTAAGATGATCAGACCAAGCATTGTAGGAAGAATGAACGCCCATCCCCAGATGAATTCATTCCGCGCCTGACTGGTACCTTTTTTTGGATTTGCCACGGCTCTCACTCCTTCTTATCATAGAATTTTGTTGCTGATTTGAATGGAAAACTGCCGCATATGAGCATACCCTTTGTGACTCCTGTGGTTATCACATGATCGGAATCTTTTCTGCGGCAGCTTTTCCGTTTCTTATTTTTTATGAATGGTTTTGTTAAACATTAATTAATAGGACTCTTCTGCGATGGCATCGTTCATAATAGTAACGATATTCTTGCATGCATCATCCATGCTTTCCTCATCATTCCATGGTTTCTTCAGTTCTTCGCACATTGGGTTCCACCATGCAAGTGTTGCATTTGTGTGTGGTCTGAATACGATATTGTCCATTGCATCCATGTATGGCTGTAAGTTGAAGCAGTCAACACTGTTAACCCATCCATCGGACATTCCTTCGTAAGCTGCCATTGTTACACCAAGGTCAGCCTGTTTCTGCTGCATATCTTTTGTACCGAACCACTCAATAAGCTGGAAAGCTTCGTCCGGCATATCTGTGTTTGCAGATGCTGCCCATCCAAGACCATTGTAAAGAGATACGCTCTCTCCTGTTTCAGCATCTTTCGGAAGTCTTGCCACATCACAGTGCTCTTTGATGTAATCGTTGTCTTTGAAAGCAGATACCATCCAGGATCCCTGAGAAATCATAGCTACCTTGCCAGATCCGAAGAGTACGTCTGTACCTGTTTCGGACATTGTAGATGCAGGAGGCATTACATTTTTAACGCATTTGTCAACGAATTCCATTGCTTTGATAGTGTTTGGATCATCAAAACCGGATTTGTTGTCATCTGTCAGTACACGTCCGCCCATGGAGTAAACAATATTCATCCATGTATCCTGCTCGTTAGACGGGTTTGCTGCAAAACCGTACTGGCTTCCGTCTTCTTTTGTAAGTTTTTCTGCAATGTCATAGAATTCATCCCATGTCCAGCTTCCGTCCGGATAATCGATTCCTGCTTCATCAAACATATCTTTGTTGTACCACATAGCAATTGTATCGATGTCCTTCGGTACTGCGTATGTTTTTCCGTCCCACTGATACATTTCTTTGATATCTTTCGGGAATTTGTCCATTTCCAGTTTGTCGCTGTCTGCAATCTTGTCTGTCAGATCAAGTAATATATCATTGGACATATATCTTACAGCTTCATTGGAATGCATCCAGAATACGTCCGGCATGTCTCCGCCTGATGCACCTGCTTCAAGAAGTGTCCAGTAGCTGCTCCACTCTACTACCTGAAGTTCAGTTTTGATTCCGGTCTCTTTTGTAAACTCATCCATAATTTCCTGAAGTCCGGCTTTCTGTCCGTTATCCCAGATTGCAACTGTCAGAGTTTTGTCTTTCGCCTGTGCGCCTACTGGTGCAAGTGCAGTAACTGTCATAGCACCGATCACTGTTGCGACTGTGAGTTTTTCATGTTTTTTCTCATATACATCCTCCTTTATTCGTCGTTTCGACGTGTTCCTTGTGATTCTTATTATACGTTTTTGTCTATTTTTTTAAATGGACTAATGAAATGAATTTATGTCATAATCGTTATGGAAAAACCGCTGAATTTATGGTAAAATGTCAACAACGACTTGAATTTATGCGTATTTGCAGGATATCAGTCCTTATGTCTTTATATCAACAATATCTGCAATCAAAGAAAATAGAAAAAGGAATTACCCAAATGCCAAATGTAAAATATACGGACAGCGCTACTTTCCGCTGTCTTGAAAATCTGAAAGAAGGCTCCCTTGATATCAGTCTGATCCATACGGGCAAAGAACACTGCCCGCCCGGACATATCTGTTCCATGCCAAGAGATGAGTTCATCATCCATTTTGTGCTGGACGGTACCGGATTCTATTCTGCCGGAGGTCAGACCTGGAGCCTTACTCCCGGACAGATGTTTGTAATTTATCCAAATGAACCAGTCACATACGGTGCTGATGAAACCAATCCCTGGACTTATGCTGGATTGGTTTTCGCGGAATCCGAGCTCACTCAATGGTAAAAGAATGTGGATTTTCCAAAAATCAATTAGTACTTCCTGCACCGGATCAGAAAATAATCCTGAAACACATCGATTATATGCTGAATCATAAGCAGCTTTCCAAAGCCAATGATCTAAGGCGCCAGGCTTATCTGATCCTGTTGTTAGCCGAGCTTGCCGGCTTTCATGAAAAGCAGTCTGCACAGAACAAAAGAAATGCCAAATATGCCTACAGCACCAGTGTCTACGTGGAGCTTGCCATTGAATATATTAAAGATATGTATCAAAAGGGAATCGGGATTTCTGATATTGCAGATAATATCGGAATCAGCCGTGCCTATCTGAACAGTTCCTTTCAGAAAGAGCTTGGAATGTCCGCACAGACCTTCCTCATTGATTATAAGATGCATAAAGCAGCCAGTCTTCTGGTCAGCACCAGTCTGTCTGTTAAAGAGATTGCTAATAATGTGGGCTATGAAGACCAGCTTGTTTTTTCAAAAGCTTTTTAAAAAGTTTGGAATGAGTCCGAAGAATTATAAGACTCATAAAGAAATGATGGATAAATTTAACGAAAAGCAGGTAGACGATCCCATGTGATCGTTCTGCCTGCTTTTTGTTGATTTTTTATTTCTGTCTATTGCTTTTCGCAACCTCCATAAGGAGCTTACCTGATTCGGTTATTATTTTGCAGTTAAAACATAAATTCTGGACTCATAGTCTGTGCATGGTTCGTCTTCACTTGTAGGTTCACCTGCTGTACAGTCTGTGGTGAGCAGTCCCAGATTCATCAGCTCATCCCCGTAGTTTTCTGTTTCATTATACTCATTTCTGTAGATAAGATCCGGATCCAGTCCCTGAAGCCGCACTCTGGTAAAATCTGCGTTTACTACATTTCTTTCCCTGTACCAGAATACCAGCGCTGTTTTTTGTCCTCGCTGACTGTCATCCACACAGTTTCATTGCCCTCAAAAGGACTTTTCAGTCTGTAAAAAGTTCCAAACTGGATCAGTTCTCTGTATTCTTTCATAAAGGTAATCTGCTGTTTTACTTCACTGATTTCCTCATCAGACAGTTTATTCAGATCCAGCTCATATCCGAAAGTTCCAAAATAAGCTACATTTGCTCTTGTATGTAACGGAGTTTTGCGGTTTAACTGATGGTTTGGTACTACAGAAACATGACTTCCCATGGAGCTTACCGGATAACACATGCTTGTGCCGTACTGGATTTTCACACGCTCTGCCGCATCTGTATCATCACTGGTCCATCCCTGTGGCGCATAATAAAGGATTCCCGGATCAAAACGTCCGCCACCGCTTGCGCAGGACTCAAAGAGAATCTGCGGAAATGCAGTATTTAACCGCTCATACAGATCATAAACTCCGAGAATATATCTGTGGAACACTTCTCCCTGACGGTCTGCAGGAAGTGCAGCTGAACAACATTCCGTAATACTCCTGTTCATATCCCATTTGATGTAGGAAACCTTTGCTTCTGAGAGAATTTTGTACATCATCTCATAAATACAGTCCACCACTTCTTTTCTGGAGAAGTCCAGCACATACTGATTTCTGCCATGACAGGAATGCCTCTGGGGTGTCTGCAGGATCCAGTCCGGATGTGCACGGTAAAGGTCGGAATCCTTATTCACCATCTCCGGCTCAAACCACAGACCAAATTTCATACCCATCTCTTCAATCCTGTCTGCGATTCCCTTGATTCCCTGCGGAAGACGCTCTCTGTTTGCCACCCAGTCACCAAGTCCTGCATAATCGTTGCTTCGTGCACCGAACCATCCGTCATCCAGCACAAATAATTCAACACCACATTCCTTTGCCTTTGCAGCAATTTCCACCAGACGGTCCTCTGTAAAATCAAAATAAGTAGCTTCCCAGTTATTGTTAAGGATTGGCCTGGGACGGTCTCTCCAGTAACCTCTTGCCAGTCTCTTCTGATATAATTTATGGAAAGTCTGGCTCATTCCATTCAGACCCTTATCAGAAAATACTACTACTGCTTCCGGAGTCTGAAAGCTCTCACCACAGTCCAGCTTCCAGTCAAAATTCTGGGGATTGATTCCCACAGTGATACGGGTTGTATCATGAGTATCCACCTCTGCCTGCATTCTGTGATTTCCGCTGTAGATCAGGCTGAATCCCATCACTTCTCCTGCATTTTCTGTTGCCGACGGACGTCGGAGCACAATAAAGGGATTATGTTCATGGGAAGAATTTCCTCTGATGCTTCCCACAGACTGGATTCCCTGCTCTAATCTGCGTTCTTTCACATGACGTTCTCTGGACCATGCACCTGAAAACTGCATCCACACATAATCCTTGTCCGGTAGATCAAGATTGAGGCTCATTGCATTTAACAGATGTATTGATGATGTACCCTCGTTTGTAAATCTGGCACTTCTGGTGATGATTCCCCTCTGTGTAAAAATAGTATAAAGCAATTCCAATACAATTCCTATTACTTCATCTTTCAATTTTACACATAAGGTCTGGGCTTCTTCGTCTTTCTCAGTATATGTAGCCGGAAGTCCCTGAAGTTTTGGTTTTCCAGCTGCAATTGTATAACTTACATAAGTAAAATCAGAAATCCTGCTGCCGTTTTCCTGAAGGATCTCCACTGCCGGATAACGGTAATCAGAACTGCCATACACCGGATATTCCAGTTTCAGATGCTCCAGCGAAAATTTGCGGTTTCCCTCATAAACACAGGCTGTCATTGGTCGCTGCTTCATCTCAAGAAGATATGAAAAATCTTCTCTGTCATGGATTCTTTTCCCAAAATAGAGATTTCCAAGATGTCCATTTGGAAGCACACACATAATATAACTGATTTCATTGTTGTATAAATGGAATGTCTTTGAACTTTCGTGATAAATAATCATAATTTTTCCTTTCCGCATATCTGTTATTCGCTGATAATTCCAGAAAATAATGCAATTCAGATTACATTACTCTTTCATATCATTTAAGAAAACAGTCTGTCAAGTGGATGTTTATTATAATGCCAATGAACACTCATCAATCTTCTTTAATTCCTCTTCACTAAACGGTGCACTGTCAAGCACTTTCAGGTTCTCAAGAATCTGCTGTGGACGGGATGCCCCGATGAGAACGCTGGTTACGATTCCGTCGCGGAGAATCCATTTCAGTGCCATCTGAGCAAGACTTTCCCCTCTCTCTGCTGCAATTGCATTCAGACTGCGGATACTGTTAAGACGTTCCTCACTGAACTGATCTGCATGGAGAAAACGTCCGTCTGTGTTGACGCGGCTGTCCTTTGGAATTCCATTCAGATATCGGTCTGTGAGCATTCCCTGAGATAACGGGCTAAATGCAATAATTCCCTTTTTCCTCTCTGCTGCAGCCTGTTTCAGGCCATTTGTCTCGATGGTACGGTTAAAGATATTATATCTGTTCTGATTAATGATAAACGGACAATGCAGTTCTTCCAGAATATCTGCAGCGCGTTTCATTGTCTCACCATCATAGTTGGAGATTCCAACATACAATGCCTTTCCGCTTCTGACAATTTGTGCAAGAGCCTCCATGGTCTCCTCAAGAGGAGTCTCCGGATCCATTCTGTGATGATAGAAGATATCTACATAATCCAGACCAAGGCGTTTCAGGCTCTGGTCAAGACTGGCGATCAGATACTTACGGCTTCCCCAGTTTCCATAAGGTCCCGGCCACATATCATAGCCCGCCTTTGTGCTGACGATCAGCTCATCTCTGTATGCAGAAAATTCCTCTCTCAGGATTTTCCCAAAATTTTCCTCCGCACTTCCAGGCTGTGGGCCATAGTTGTTTGCAAGGTCAAAATGAGTGATTCCATTGTCAAATGCTGTGAAGCACATCTGCTTCATATTCTCATAAACACCGGTATCCCCGAAATTATGCCATAAACCCAGAGACAACTCCGGCAACATCAGCCCACTGGCACCACAGCGGTGGTATTTCATAGTTTCATAACGTTTTTCATTTGCCTGATACATAAGATAATTTCTCCCTTTTTCTGTAATCATACATCCTATTCCATCTATTTTCAACAAATGTTATTCGTATTATTTCAAAAAGCCACTTTCTGACTGAAAATGGCTTTTTAACAAATAAACTATATTAAATTCCTTTAAAGCTAAAGGAGAATTCCATCTTTCCGTCTGCATTCAGCAGATATTCCGGATGGGTATATGCTCCCCAGCTGTCGTCACCGCCGATTCCCATCTGGCCTTTGGCTACGCGTACTACTGTGTAATGAATCTGTGGGAGTTCATATGGATGCATGGCATTTTCCATCTCATGTGGAGTGTATGGGAGTGCAGAGAACATCATTGATTCTCCATCCATTTCAAAGTACATTCCTCTGCCCTTGCGATCTGTGACTTTCGCCCAGCGTACTTCCTCTTTTGCTCCACATTCCTGCGGTACCATGTATCTTGCTATGTTGTCCACAATTTTATTCTGGTAAATGCCAGTTTTGCACCTTTTTTGCGATCTGCATAGGTCTCAGCTTCGCCCAGTCCATACCACTGAACATTGTCGTAATCTGCATTGAATTTGAAAATCACCCCAAATTCCGGCATATCACCAAGTTCTTTTACAGGATCATAAGTTAAAGTTGTCTTCACTTTTCCATCGCCGAATACTTCGTAGGTGAGCTGACACTCACTGGCTGGTGTGGTTGGCATCAGATAGGTAAATGTTACTTTTACAGAGTGGTCTGTTTCTTCTGCCTGTGGTAAATTAGATGGGCCGTATGCACCTTTTCTGTATTCTTTGTGGCTTAAATACATGCTGGCGACTTTCCACTGTGCGTAGCGCATCTGCATAAGATTTCCACAGTCATTGTCTGTTGGTGCACGCCAGAAGTTTGGTTTCGGGATTGCCTCGATCATCTCTTTACCCGCATATTTATAGGAAACCAGACCACCATTGAGGACGGAGAACATTACTTCGAAGTGCTCACCGCGGACACCAATATTATGTGTGCTTCGGATGATCTGTGGTTTCTTTACAAACGCATCTGATACACATACATCTTTTTCCGCTGTAATCGCTGTTTCTGCTGAATCTGATTTTCCATCCGGAACATCCTCTTTCACCTGATATACATACTGTCCAAACGCGATCTCATGGCCTGCAGATGCCCACACTTTTTCCTCTTTCAGATGGAAGGAAACAGTGACTGTATATTCTCCGGCTGCTTCAGCCTTTCCAAAAGGCAGTTTATATTCTTCCTCACTCAATGGCTCAACTGCTGTTTCCAATGCTTCTGTACGAATCACTTTTCCATTCTTTGCAAGTGTTACCTTACAGTCAAAAGTATTTGTGTTTACAAACAGATTCTTGTTAATCACTTTTACTGTATCCGCAGTTACTTCTGCAGTAATATTCTGATAATTGAATTTCACTTCCTGCATCTTCGGAGATGGTTCTCTGTCACCGCCATATGCGATTCCGTTACCACTGAAATTGTAGTCTGTAGGACGTTCTCCGAAATCGCCGCCATATGCCTGGAACTCTTTTCCATAGCGATCTTTCTTATAAATAGACTGGTCAATGTAATCCCAGATAAATCCACCCTGATATTTGGGCTCTGTATCTGTCAGGTCAGTATATTTGTGCATGGCACCGCAGGAATTTCCCATGGCATGTGTGTATTCACAGCAGATAAACGGTTTGCTGTCATCCTTTGCCAGGAACTCTTTGATTGCTTCTACAGACGGATACATCTGGCTTTCCATATCACTGGTATCATTATAACTGCGGTCATGGAAAAGTCCTTCATAATGTACCAGACGGGTAGAGTCATTCTTACGGAAAAGCTGAGACATTTCATAGATATCTTTTCCGCCAAAAGATTCATTTCCACAGGACCAGATCAGGATTGCCGGATGATTCTTGTCTCTCTGATACATGGAGTTGGCACGGTCAAGCATCATATCCAGCCATTCCGGTTTGTTGTGAGGAACAACATGAGTATAATCCTTTGTAAATTCCGCCACATCCCAGGAGCCATGGGATTCCAGGTTTGTCTCATCGATCATATAAATACCATATTCATCACAGAGTTGATAGATCAGTGATGTATCCGGATAATGACAGGTACGGATGGCATTGATATTATTCTGCTTCATAATGCGAAGATCCTTGCGAAGTTCTTCCTCTGAAACATGTCTTCCGCTGACAGAGCTGAACTCATGACGATTTACGCCCTTAAACACGATACGTTTTCCGTTCAGAGTCATAATACCGTTCTTCATTTCGAAACGGCGGAATCCAACCTTCTGAGGAATCACTTCCTGAATATTTCCTGCTTCGTCATAAAGTTCAATTGTAAGATCATAGAGCTGCGGATCTTCTGCACTCCATAATTTTGGATTATTGATTTTCCATACAAAACTGTTCTGTACAGTCTTGCTGCTATTTGTTTTCTGAATATAAAATGGCTCTGCATTTGCTTCTTCATTTCCAGCTTCTGTAAGAGATTTTTTCTCTTCCAGCACATATTCTCCATCTTGCTCAAGTCTGAAAGCAATGCTTCCTTTTCCCCATGTCTTTACCTTAATTTCAAGATCTGCTACATCCAGATTCTCTTCCGGGATTGCACGGATCTGGAGATCATATGCGTGAGTATCCGGAACTGTATAAAGATACACATCTCTGTAAATTCCGGAGAAACGGAAGAAGTCCTGATCTTCGCACCAACTGCTGGAGGTCCATTTGAACACCTGTGCTGCCAGCTTATTCTGTCCATCTTTAAGATAATCTGTCAGTTCAAATTCA
>ENA-OQIC01000246-OQIC01000246.1-human-gut-metagenome-genome-assembly--contig:-NODE-246-length-24878-cov-2.629429_pt1 | contig 24878 bp, 23 predicted proteins | sample MGYA00242572_ERZ504736 | MGnify/ENA primary metagenome ERZ504736 (study PRJEB26092, sample SAMD00036201) | human gut metagenome | host: Homo sapiens | study: EMG produced TPA metagenomics assembly of...
AAGAGATAGAGAAGAAGAAAAGAAAAGAAGAATCCGCGCCGCGTGCCCAAGATCTGATCTTCAGAAGGCGCAGTTTACGGCTGAACTTCCAAAAGAGTTACGGACACAAAAGGCAAAGAATCTTGCGCGGAAAGAACTACAGAAGCAGCATGGACAGAAGCAGCATGAGCAGAAGAAAAATCATCAGGAAGAATCTGTCAAAAAGAATTCCCAACACAGGAGGAGAGCAGAAGATCTTCTGAGATGCAGCTGAAACAGAACGCGAAGAACTCATCAGGAAGCCATTCAGCAAAGCAGAATCATCAGAAAAATGGCAAAAGCAGCGAGAAGAAAGAGCAGATGAAGAAGAAGGTATTGTTTATCGCAGGAGGGATTCTTGGAGCGGCAGTGCTTGTTTACCTTGGATTTGCTTTCTATTTTACAAAGCATTTTTATTTTAATACAACCATCAACGGAAATGATTTTTCAGGTAAGACGGTAAAAGAAGCAGAGTCTTATATGGAGAAGCAGGTACAAGGTTATACACTTACCTTGAAGGAAAATGATGGCGGAACAGAAGTGATCAGTGGAGAGGATATTTCTCTGGAATATCTTCCTGGGAAAGAACTGGAGAAGATTGTAAAAGATCAGAATGCGTTTCTGTGGATTCGGGCATTGTTCCAAAAGGGAAGCGCAGAGGCGAAAGTGGATGTCCAGTACGATGAGGCGGCATTAGATGCATTGATCAGTGGACTTCAGTGCATGAAGCCGGAGAATCAGACACCGTCAGTATCTGCGAAGCCGACATTTGACGGGAATACATTCGTGATTACAAAAGAGGTAGAGGGCACACAGTTGGATCAGGAAATCTTCCGCCAGAAGATCAAGGAGAAGATCAGTGGATTCCAGCATGAGGTGGATCTGGAAAAGGAAGGGTGCTACCTTAAGCCAAAATTTACTGAAGATTCACCTGAAGTTGTGGCGGCGAGAGATAAGATGAATTCGTACCTCGGAGGAACGGTCACTTATCAGATGGGAGCGACTCCGGAAGGAATTGACAAGGCAAAGCTTGCAGAGTGGATTACAGTCGACGAGAATATGAATGTCACATTTACGACGGATGGGATTTCTGCATATGTAAGAGATCTCGCATCCAGATATGATACAGTAGGAAAGACGAGAAGTTTTACGACACCAACCGGCAAAGCTGCGACTGTATCTGGCGGTACATACGGATGGAGTATTGATGAGCCGGCAGAGATTGAGCAGTTGAAGGCAGATATTGCCGGAGGAAAGCCGGTACAGAGAGAGCCTATCTATGAAAAACGTGCTGCGTCATTTGGTGCGACAGACTGGGGCAATACGTATGCAGAAGTGGATTTATCTACTCAGCATATGTGGTATATCCAGAATGGAAATGTAGTGTTGGAGACAGATATCGTATCAGGACTTCCGACGCCGGACAGGATAACACCAGAAGGGGTCTACGATGTACTTTATAAAGAAAGTCCGTCTATTCTTGTCGGAGAGAACGATCCGGAGACAGGAGAACCAATCTATAAACAAGAAGTAAGATACTGGATGCAGTTTACCTGGAGTGGAGTCGGATTCCACGATGCGGACTGGCAGCCGGCATTTGGGGGCAGTCTGTATCAGAGTGCCGGTTCTCATGGATGTATCAATATGCCGATTGATAAGGCAGGGCAGCTGCTGAACTTGATCAGTGCAGGAGTTCCGGTTATTTGTCATTATTAAGTCAGAGGAGAAAAAGAATGTATCAATAATAAAAGAGATGGTCTTGCCAAAAGAGGAAGACTGAAAACAGTACATGGTGTGATCGAGACGCCGGTATTTATGAATGTGGGAACAGCAGCAGCGATCAAAGGTGCTGTCTCCACAGAAGATCTTCAAGGAATTAAGACGCAGGTAGAGCTTTCTAATACCTATCATCTACATGTGCGTCCGGGAGATGAAGTAGTAAAAAACTTGGGGGACTGCATAAATTTATGGTGTGGGATAAGCCGATTCTGACAGATTCAGGTGGATTTCAGGTCTTTTCTCTTGCAGGATTGCGAAAGATCAAAGAGGAAGGCGTATACTTCCACTCCCACATCGATGGAAAGAAAATTTTCATGGGACCAGAGGAGAGTATGCAGATCCAGTCCAATTTAGCATCTACGATTGCGATGGCGTTTGATGAATGTCCGTCCAGTGTGGCAGACCGCAACTATATCCAGCACTCGGTAGATCGCACGGTGCGCTGGTTGGAGCGCTGTAAAAAAGAGATGGCAAGGCTGAATAGCCTGGAAGATACGATCAACAAGCAGCAGATGCTGTTTGGAATCAATCAAGGTGGTATTTATGAAGATATCCGCATCGAACATGCGAAACGGATTGCGGAACTTGATCTGGATGGTTATGCGCTCGGAGGACTGGCAGTGGGAGAATCCCATGAAGACATGTATCGGATCATTGACGCGACAGTTCCATATCTTCCACAGGACAAGCCGACTTATCTGATGGGAGTTGGAACGCCGGCAAATATTCTTGAGGCGGTTGACAGAGGTGTTGATTTCTTTGATTGTGTTTACCCAAGTAGAAATGGAAGACATGGGCATGTTTACACGAATCATGGAAAGATGAATCTGTTCAATGCAAAATATGAGCTGGATGACAGACCGATCGAGGAAGGTTGTCAGTGTCCGGCCTGCCGCAAATACAGCAGAGCCTATATCCGCCATTTGCTGAAAGCAAAAGAGATGCTTGGTATGCGTCTGTGCGTGCTGCATAATCTGTATTTCTATAACAATATGATGGAAGAAATCCGCACAGCGATCGAGGAAGGAAGATATAAGGAGTACAAGAAGCAGAAACTGGAAGGATTCACACGCGGACAGATATAAACAAATCATAAAATTTCTAAAAATAACTTGATGTCTCAGCAGAAATTGTGTATCATAGCAATAGTGCTTAATTGAGAAGTAGGAGGAATTTAGTATGAATGGTTTATTAGCGTCAGGTGGAGCTGGTGGAATGTTTTCCATTATCTTAGTGTATGCAGTACTGATCGGAGGTATGTGGTTCTTTCTGTTCCGCCCGCAGAGAAAAGAGCAGAAGAGAATTCAGGCGATGGTTGCTTCTATGGAAGTAGGAGATACAGTATTGACAACAAGTGGATTTTACGGTGTACTGATCGATATCACAGACGATGATGTGATCGTAGAGTTTGGAAATAACAGAAACTGTCGTATCCCAATGCAGAAATCTGCAATTATTCAAGTAGAAAAAGTAAACGAAGAATAATTAGAATACCTTTCATTTTGGACGGAAAGCTGTCTGGAATGGAAGGTATTTTTGCTTCGAAAAGGCGTATGAAATGTGCGGGAAATACGATTGCAGTCTGGTGGGAAATTGTGTATACTGAAAAGAGAAAAAGTGTTACAAAAGTTTAGGGGGTACAAAATTTATGAGGCAGATAAAGCGCGCGCGCAAGCGGGAACGCGTTAAAAAGAAACTGATCAGCATCGTAGTTCTTTGCCTGCTGTCGGTCATACTTTTCAGTACGGCAGCGGCTTCTGAAAAGAGTGGACTGGCAGTGATTTCTGTGAAGGCGAAGTCAGAGACGATGTACCAGGACAGTGAACTTCCAAAGTTTTCTGTGGATATTCATGGGGAAGGTGCGATGAAGACTACGTTAGATGAAAAAGAGCAGTATACGGCACAGCAGTTTATGGAAAGTCTGACAGAGGGGAAAGACTACACGCTGGAATGTGAATCGGACGGGACAAAAGAAGGAACCTTTCCGGTCAAAATAAAACTTTCAGATGATTTGCAGAAGAAACTAGAAGGGGAACTGTCTCAGTCCGTATTTTTTGAGACGCAGGATGGTACGTTGACTGTAAAAAATAAATATGGCGAGTGGGATGGCAAGAAGTTTAAGCAGCCGGATGGGACTTATGTGCAAAATGGATGGGTAGAAGATGACGGAGAGAAATACTATTTTGACGGGGAAGGAAATCTGGTAACCGGAGAACTGCGGATTGGTGTCAAAACTTATCAATTTGCAAAAGATGGAAAATTGAAATCCGAAGAGAGTTCTATTGATCCGAATAAACCTATGCTTGCACTGACATTTGATGACGGACCAGGCAAGCGGACCGGGGAATTGCTGGATCAATTGGAAAATATAACTCACGAGCAACCTTTTCATGCTTGGGCAGAATGCACAGAACAACGGGGAGTTGATCAAGCGAATGGCAAAGCAGGGATGTGAACTTTCCAACCATTCGATGACACATGCGAACTTATCTACGATGGATCCGGCGGGAATTTTAGACGAGGTGGATGGTACGAACAGAATCATCAACGGATTTGTTGCAAATGGCACTACAACACTTCGGCCGCCTTATGGGGCAGTCAGTGACACACTGAAACAGACTGTGAAAATGCCATTTATTATGTGGTCCGTGGATACACTGGACTGGCAGACAAAAAATGCAAAAGCGACGGTAGATAGTGTGCTGAATACCGTGAAGATGGAGATATCGTATTGATGCATGATATTCATTCCACGACGATCGATGCTGCACTGGAGTTGATTCCAAAGCTTGTGGAGCAGGGATATCAGCTTGTGACAGTCAGTGAACTTGCCGAGGCAAGAAGAGTCGTATTGGAGAATGGTCATCAGTATTATTCCTTCCCACCGGGAGCCGCAGAGTCTGGGGAAGCAAAAGTACAGCCACAGGAAGAGGTATTTGAAGGGGAGTATCACCACGAAGAGGTGAACGAACAGCAACAATAAAATGCATCTTTCCGTGTGGGTATGAAAAATAATTGATAAATGGAAAAGTATGACAGTTAGATAAAACGAAGAGGGAGAGACACATTGCTTTGTGTTATCTCCTCGTAGACTTTATAAATTGTGACTTGCACAGTTTCTCTATCTTTTTTATAAGTTTCCAACAGTCTGTGGATTTTATCGGTTGGATTTAATACGGAACCGATGGAAATGTCGTGATTCAGGGAATCAATGATCAACGCAAGGAACTTACTCATATCTGCCACAACAAAATATGGCTTTTCAGAAGCCTCTGCAGGCAGGTAAGTTGAGGTTTGTCGTGATCACGCGATCGATGTACCCTTTCTCATAGTATTCATCAAATTTTCCCAATCCTTCTGTGAAAAGTCCGAAAGTTGTGCAGATAAATACGCGGTTTGCGTGGCGGTCTTTTAATTGTTTTGCCACGTCTAACATACTTTCTCCGGAAGAAATCATATCGTCGAGGATGATCACGTCTTTTCCACTTACGTCGTCTCCGAGGAATTCGTGGGCAACGATCGGATTTTTCCCGTTGACAACTGTAGAGTAATCTCTTCTCTTATAGAACATACCCATGTCTACGCCGAGCACGTTTGAGAAATAGACAGCTCTGTGCATCGCACCTTCGTCCGGCTGATGATCATCAGGTGATCCTTGTCTACTTTTAAGTCGGATTCTGCACGGAACAATGCTTTCATGAACTGATATGCCGGGCTGAAGTTGTCAAATCCTTTCAGTGGGATTGAGTTCTGCACGCGCGGGTCGTGGGCATCAAAGGTGAGAATATTGCTGACACCCATATCAATCAGTTCTTCCAGTCCGAGTGCACAGTCAAGAGACTCTCGCTTTGTGCGCTTATGCTGGCGGCTTTCATAGAGGAATGGCATGATCACATTGATGCGGTGCGCCTTTCCGGTAGCTGCGGAATGATACGTTTCAAATCCTGGTAATGGTCATCCGGGGACATGTGATTTAAATGTCCGTTGACAGAATAAGTCAGACTATAATTGCACACATCTACCATGACAAATAAATCTGCACCGCGGACAGATTCGTGGATCATTCCTTTTGCTTCTCCTGAGCCGAAACGCGGGCAGGAAGTTTTCAGAAGGTAACTGTCCTTTTTGTAGTTTGCGTAAAGTGCAGAAGACTGCATGGATTCCAGGGCACTTTTCCGGAATGTCACGATGTAGTCGTCGACTTTTTGTGCCAGCGGCAGACAGCTTTCCAGTGCTGCAATGCGAAGCGGTGCCGCCGGAAGAGTTTTTTCTAATAATTGAATATTTGGCATAATGGCCTCCGTTAAAAAATTTATTGACATTTCATTTATATCACTTTTTGATCTGTGGGGCAAGAAAGAGGTGTAAAAAATTGCTTTTTCCTTAAAAATCTAGTATGATCCCATCTTTGACAGTTGAAAAATGAAAATGCGGCTACAAGCCCAGTAAACATGGGCGGTGTAGCCGTTTTCTTGTTTGCAACGATATGTGCTATTTTTCTATTTGTTCTTTTTTTTCTGTTTTGTTTCTTTTATGATCGCCCTCATAGTAGATTTGCGTATGAATTCATAATCCGTACGGAACCCAAAGGAACTATGTAGTTTGTCTGTTATCTTTGTACGTTTGTAAGAAGGAATGTAGCCACTGTCTTTGGATAAAAGTGTAACATTCATATTTCTTAATGTTTCTAAAATCTGACTGCAGGTAAACTCTTCTCCAAGTTTCTTTTCCAATAATCGATAAACTAATAGGCTAATGAAGCAGGTCAGGAAATGAGCTTTGATGCGATCTTCGCGTCTAACAAATACAGGTCTCGCTTCGAATTCTGATTTCATGATTCTAAAGTTTTCTTCGATTTCCCAGCGTTGTTTGTTGATATTAATAATCTCTCTGATATCTCCCTCAAGATTTGTAACCACTGCATAAAATCCATCATACATAGACTCTTCTAGGATTTTAGCTTCATCTAATTGATAAATATTTTTTTGAGCTATTTCACCATCTTCTGTGACTGAGGTTCTTTGAATGAAACGAGCTGGATCATTTGAACCTTTTCCTTTTCGGGTTTTATCTGAAGATTGTATCATTTTTTTCGCTCGATCAATCTGAGCATTACGAATCTTACTTTGATAAGCTTTATATTTTGGCGAATAGGTGATAATGACCGTTTCATCCATATCTCCTGTTACAAGCGGGTATTCTTTATAATAAATAGTGTTGTATACCTTTGGATCGGATTCATCAAGTGTCCGCAAGTCAATCAGTTTGTTGGAACCAGGAACCTTAAACTGAGTTGGCAAGAGTGCTAACTCACGTTCTTCCTTTTTCATTTTTTTCAAAGAATAAGTAATCACATAAGAACGATTACCAAAACTGTTCAGAAAACGATTGCTTTTTCCACCTAAACCAGCATCTGAACAAAAAATGAATTCACTGCAATTAAAATCTTTGATCACCTTCTTTTCAATTGGTTTTAATGTGAGTTGTTCGTTTTGGTTTCCTGGAAATATATCAAATGCCAAAGGAATACCATCCGCATCCATAAAAAGTCCCATAGTTACGATTGGGTTGGGACGATGTTCTTTACTTTTTCCATATTTTTTGATGCCATCTTCAGCTTCAATCTCGAAATAATAGTTTGTGCAATCGTAATATAAAATCTTAGAATTCCGTGGATGAATAAAGTTGGAATTCTTGTATAATTCTTCCTGAATAAAGTCGGATTCCTCAGCGAGAACGGATAAGGCACGATAAAGATCCTGGAGTGAATATTTTGGCGGTTCTAATAAAGAATGACAGTACTTATAACTGCTGAGTTTACTAGAAGGAGCCAGTATTCTTGTATAAATCAAATCTGTGAGAATTGCTTGGAAATCATACGAAAACTTATGATGATTACGTATATTTCTGCAAATGTTATCCATTCTTAGCTCGCTGCATATCTTCTGTAAAAATAAATATCCGATATTAAATACGCGTTCTTCGTCAAGTGGAATGCGAGCAAGAGGAGACAAAGAAAGGGAAACTTTTTCTTTTTGCTGATTGTAAGCAAGAGTTTCTTTTTCGGCTTCTTTCTTTGCCCAGTCCATTAGCTCTTTTTCATTGCCTGAAAACTGTTCTAAGAGAGTATTATATTTTCCAAGTTTTTTATAAATACGAGAGGATGTTTTTCCGTTATCTTTTCGATAAGATTGTTTGATATAAACATCTTGATTTCCTTTATTTCCTGTAATAGAAACATACATATGATAATTCCTCCACCCCTTTTTCTTTATTATACCATAGATAGCACAAAAATAGCACGTATAAAATCATAAAATTTGACAAAAAAATAAGCCTGAATGGCTTAAATAAGGGGTTTCTAAGGAAAGTTATAAAAATGATGTGTCAAACTCCCGTGGAAGGAAGCAATGCATGCCACTGTCAGGAGACAGAATGTGCTACGTTCTGTGCTGTCTGCGAATAGAGTGAAAAATCAGGAAGAAAAGGCATCGTCAGATACAAGAGATCTGGCGGTGCCTTTTCGTAGTGTGAGCGTATTGACGTGTGGTATGGCAGAGGGTATAATGATTTCATATGAAAAAAGGAAAGGAGCGGGAAAATGGAAGAACAGGAAAAAAGCAGGATTCTCGGGAAGAGAGAACAGATAACAGTCCTTATCATAAGCAACCACGGCTGACAAAGAGAACCACTTCTAAATTGCAGCAACATTTAAACAGGGGGATGACAGCATTCCTCGTCGTTGCAGCCAGCATTGTGTTTTATTTGCATTTTTAAGATTTGGTCATATTTCCGGCGTTCTTGGAAAAATCTTTCAGATTTTGAAACCAATCATCTATGGGTTTGTTTTGGCATATTTGTTGAATCCACTTATGAAGATGGTAGAAAATTTTATTGTGAAGCTGTTAAAGGGAAAGATAAAAAAGAGGAGAGATTGAAAAAGTTTGCGAGAGGTGTGGGGATTTTTACCGCACTGCTTTTTGCCGGGGCATTGATTGTTGCGTTATGCAATATGATTTTGCCGGAGTTATATCGAAGTATTCGAAATATGGTTTACACTGTGCCGGAACAGCTCAATGAATGGATGGAACGGTTAAGTGAGATGGAATTTGACGATTCTACCCTTGCGCTGATCACAAAAAATGTGCTCACAGAAACAACCGCGTTTTTTGAAAACTGGATTCGGAGTGATCTCCTAAGACAGATCAATATATGGATTTCCGGTCTGACTGAAGGAGTCATCAGCGTTGTCAATGAACTGATGAATATCGTGATCGGAATCATTGTTTCTGTGTATGTATTGTTTAGCAAAGAAACATTTGCAGGGCAGTCACGGAAAGTAGTATATGCAGTGCTCAAACCAGAAAAGGCAAATCTGGTATTACATATTACGAGAAAATCAAATGAGATCTTCGGTGGATTTATCATTGGAAAGATCATTGATTCTGCAATTATCGGGGTGCTGTGTTTCATAGGATTAAGCATTCTTGATATGCCGTATACTCTTTTGGTCAGTGTGATCGTCGGTGTGACAAATGTGATTCCGTTTTTTGGACCGTACATCGGTGCGATTCCAAGTGCGATACTGCTTTTGTTGACAGATCCGATCAAAGGACTTTACTTTTTAGTGTTCATTATCTTCTTGCAGCAGTTGGATGGAAATATCATCGGGCCGAAGATTCTTGGAGATTCTACCGGACTGTCTGCGTTCTGGGTAGTCTTTTCGATTTTACTTGGAGGAGGACTGTTCGGATTTGCCGGTATGATTATGGGAGTGCCAACATTTGCAGTGATCTATTATCTGTTCCAAATGTTTATCAACCAGAATCTGGAGAAAAAGCATTTGCCGACAGACTCTGCTGTCTACGATGATACCAGCTATGTAGATGCAGAATCCGGAGAGTTTATCCATGGAAGCAACGATGAGCAGAATATCGGAGAAGCACAGGTGCGAGGAAAAGAAGATTGTGAAAAAGAGGAGGAAAAGTAAAGATGCCGATTCGGGTACAAAATGAACTTCCTGCCAAGGAAATATTGGAGCGGGAAAATATATTTGTTATGGATGAATATCGGGCGGTACATCAGGACATCCGTCCGATCCAATTGGACTTTTGAATCTGATGCCGCTGAAGCAAGACACAGAACTTCAGATCCTTCGCTCTATGTCCAATACACCTCTTCAGGTTGATGTGACATTTGTCAACGTTTCCAGCCATGAATCAAAAAATACCGCCACCAGTCATCTAAATCAGTTCTACGTTCCATTTGAAGAAATCAAGGAGAAAAAATTTGACGGCTTTATCATTACGGGTGCGCCGGTAGAACAGATTGAATTTGAGGAAGTGGATTACTGGGATGAATTAAAAGAGATTATGGAGTGGACGAAAACACATGTGACCTCCACGTTTCATATTTGTTGGGGAGCGCAGGCGGGACTTTATTATCATTATAGATTGGAGAAGGTGCAGCTGGAGCAAAAACTATTCGGGATTTTTGAACATCGCGTGAAAAATCGAAAAATTCCGCTTGTGAGAGGGTTCGATGATTATTTTATGGCTCCGCATTCCCGACATACGACTATCCCAAAAGATCAAATTGAATCGGATGAGCGTCTTACGATTTTGGCAGAGTCTGAGGAGGCGGGAGTTTTCCTTGTGATGGCAGAGGATGGCCGACAGATTTTTGTGATGGGACATCCCGAATATGATCGGATGACGCTCCACACAGAGTATATGAGAGATAAAGAAAAGGGACTTCCGATAGCGCTTCCTAAAAATTATTATCCGGAAGATGACTGTGAGAGAAGACCGGTGTTATCCTGGCGGTCACATGCCAATGATCTGTATACAAACTGGCTGAATTATTATGTGTACCAGATTACACCGTATGATCTGATGGGGACACCATTTTAATAGAAATGTGACACGGAAGAGTATGAGAATAGATTTTGGAGGAGGGGAATGTCTTGAAACGTGTACAATTATTAGAAAAGTTACATATGAATGTACCTGAGAGTGCAACTATTTCCTTGATAATTGATACAGATGCAAAAAATGAGGCCGACGACCAATATGCAATTATACATCACCTACTTAGTCCGATTATAGATGTAAAAGGAATTGTTGCTACACATTTTGAGCAGAAGAATTTGTATCAAGATGGGTCTATGGAAAAATCTTATCAAGAAGTAGTGAAACTTCTTGAATTGGCAGAGATAGAAGATGTGCCGGCACTTCGAGGAAGTGAAATGCCGGTGAAAGATAATGTAGATGGAGTTTCATCTGAAGGTGTCCGGTTTATTATTGAAGAAGCTAGGAAACTTAATGAAAATAAACTTTATATTGCGATGATGGGAGCAATGACGGATATTGCGGAAGCATTAAAAATAGCTCCTGACATTGCAAAAAATATTGTTGTAATATGGAATGGTGGGGGACCATATCCAAAAGGAAGACCTGAATTTAATGTTATGCAGGATCCAGATGCTGTACGAATTGTGTTAGAAAGTGATGCAGAAGTGTGGCAGATTCCACAAAATGTATATAGTGCATTTGAAGTGACGATTGCAGAATTATCCCGCCGTGTTCGACCATGTGGTAAAATAGGAGCCTATTTATATGAACAACTTTTAGAAGAAAATAGTATTGCATTTAATACGGAGTTCCTGTTGCGGACAGGTGAAAATTGGATTTGGGTGATAATTCAACAATCGCAGTATTTCTTATGAACCGGTTTAGGGATAATTGGGAGTTGCGAAAAGCTCCAATAGTAAAAGAAGATTTAACTTATGCAGATAATCCAAATGGGAAAATGATCCGGGTATATAAAATGTTGGATGTAAGAATGGTTATAGAAGATTTATTTAGTAAACTTGAACTGGTATATGGGAAATAGATGTATAGTTTCCGTTAAGTTTCTTTTGGGAGATAAAGCAAAAATGTTAGAAAAGGAGAACTATTATGTTAGAAACAGGTATTCAGGCACCAGAATTTACACTTCCAGATCAAAATGGAGAGATGCATAGTTTAAAAGATTATAGAGGGAAAAAGGTTATTTTGTACTTTTACCCAAGAGATAATACACCTGGCTGCACAAAACAGGCATGTGGCTATAGTGAACGATATCCGCAGTTTGAAGAAAAAGGCGCAGTTGTGCTTGGAATCAGCAAGGACAGCATTGCATCGCATAAGCGATTTGAAGAAAAACAAGGGTTAACATTTACGATTTTGTCAGATACTGAATTAGAAGTTATAAAAGCTTATGATGTGTGGAAAGAAAAAAAGAATTATGGAAAAGTTTCCATGGGAGTGGTCAGAACAACGTATCTTATTGATGAAGAAGGTGTAATCATTCGGGCAAATGATAAGGTGAAAGCAGCAGAAGATCCGGAGAAAATGCTGGAAATTTTGCAAGAGTAGTTGCGTAAAGGGTCTACGCAATGCATGTCAAATAATGTTATGAAAAAAGAGAACTGGAAGGGAGAGTCTGAGGGGACTCCTTCTAAGTTCTCTTTTTGTGTGCGCCTTGCGGCGCACGTCGCTAATGGATGAAAGTTCCTAATCCGCCCTAGTAGTGGGAAGGATACAGCCAAGACCAAGGGTGTCCTATTCATGGCAAGACTATGATTAACGTGAGGGGAATCTGAAGGAAGGTGGAGGCAAATCTCTGGTCTGACGAACAGAAATCACATCAGGCTATAGTTAAGGATAAGGTTGCACAACAAACCAAAGTCCAATAACTACTCGGAATTAACTGTAGTAAATGTGGCAGATATATGGAGAGAAAGTGACGTGTGGTACCAAGGGAGGTCTCGTCAGCGGAAAGAAACAAAGTATACCCACAGGGCACGATGTGAAATCCGTCAGTAACAACGAATGGCGAGAAGTCAGCAGAGGTCATAGTAAACCGATGATTGCAAACATCGGCGAAGGACTGAACTTTAGGAGATACAAGCTAATGAATGTAACTGAAAGTAGATTTAAGAATAGACAACTTCATATGGAAGACTATCTGCAAAGGGTATCTGCGGAACAGAAAGAGTATGCAGAAGTGTTCGACTACTCTAAGATTACTGAAAAGAGCGGTGTCATCACAGACTATTGGACGAACAATCTTTTGGATTTGATTTTGCGAAAGGAGAATCTTAATGGAGCCTATAAGCAAGTCAAAAGAAACAAGGGAAAAGGGGGAATCGATGGTATGCAGGTAGATGAACTTCTGCCCTTTCTAAGAGAAAACCAAGAAACCCTAATCCAAGAGATAAGGGAAGGCAAATATAAGCCGAACCCCGTTCGAAGGGTAGAAATACCCAAAGAAACAAAAGGCGAGTTTCGAAAGTTGGGAGTACCTACGGTTGTCGATAGAGTCATTCAACAGGCAATCGCACAGGAACTCTCGCCAATCTTTGAGGAGCAATTCTCAGAGAACAGTTTTGGTTTTAGACCGAAAAGAGGAGCACACGATGCTCTTAGACAATGCCAAAAGAATGTAAATGATGGCTATGTGTATGTAGTGGATATGGATTTGGAGAAGTTCTTTGATACCGTATGTCAGAGTAAGCTAATTGAGGTATTGTCACGAACTATCAAGGACGGCAGAGTGATTTCACTGATACACAAATATCTGAATGCTGGGGTTATAGCAAACGAAAAGTTTGAGCGTACAGAAGTCGGAATGCCACAAGGAGGACCATTGAGTCCGTTGCTCAGTAACATAATGCTAAACGAGATGGACAAGGAACTGGAACGCAGAGGACATAGATTTGTCCGTTATGCAGATGACTGTATGATATTCTGTAAGAGCAGAAAGAGTGCGGAAAGAACCTTGAAGAACATTATTCCGTTTATTGAAGGAAAGCTTTTCCTAAAAGTGAATAGGAAGAAAACAGAAGTGGCTCACATCAGCAAAGTCAAGTATCTCGGTTATACTTTTTATAGATACAAAGGCAAATGCAGATTCAGAGTACATCAAAAGGCAGTAGTCAAGATGAGAAATAAAATCAGAGAGCTTACTGATAGGAACAAAGGCATTAGCAATGCAGAACGAGAAAGAAAATATCAGGGGTATGTGCGAGGATGGGTAGAATACTTTAGACTTGCAGATATGAAAGGACTTCTTAAAACAACGGACAAATGGGCAAGGCGTAGGATACGAGCAGTCTATTGGAAACAATGGAAGAAAATTAAAACAAAGTATCGAATGCTGAAAGCATTGGGAATGGAACATTGGGAAGCAAAGGAACTTGCTTGTAGTAGAAAAGGATATTGGAGAATGGCGAAGTCTTGAACCAAATCTTTTCCAAGAAAATAATAGCCAAGCTGGGATATACGTCCATGCTTGACTATTATCTGGTAGTTTGTGAAAACTAAGGAACCGCCGTATACGGAACCGTATGTACGGTGGTGTGGGAGGACGGTAAATAAAATAATTATTTACCTCCTACCCGATTAAAATTAACTTGCGATGAAAATTTATAATAAATATATGATGAAAAAAGCCCTTGACATTGACGTTGCGTTAACTGTTATGCTGAGTGTAATGAAAGGAGTGGGAAGATGGAATACAGCATCAGAGAACTGGCTGATTTGGCAGGAATCAGTACAAGAACATTACGGTATTACGATGAAATTGATTTGTTAAAGCCTTGCAAGGTAAATGAGAATGGCATGCGTTTTTATGGAAAACAAGAAGTTGATCTACTTCAGCAGATTATGTTTTATAGAGAACATGATGTGAAATTAGATGTGATACAGCAAATCATTCATCAGCCCGATTTTGATGTGGAAGAAGCTTTGAAAGAACATCTGTCAGTTCTTTTAAAGAAGAAAGAACGGATTCTTGCTCTGATCAGAACAGTAGAACTTACATTGGATGATTGGAAAGGAGCATATCATATGAGCGATCAGATGAAATTTGAAGCATTTAAGGAGAGTTTGGTAGAAAAACATGAACAGAAATATGGAAAAGAAGCACGAGAAAAATATGGAGATGAATCTGTGGATGCATCTCACAAAAAAATTTTTAATATGACGGAGCAGGATTATGAACGTTTTCAAAATCTTGAAAAGGAAGTACTTCGCCAGTTAGAAGAAGCGGTAAAAGAAGGAGCAAAACCTGATAGCGAAACAGGTAAAAGAATCGTGATGCTTCATAAGGAGTGGTTAGGTTTTACCTGGAAGGAATATACAGCGCAGGCGCATAATGGATTAGTGCAGATGTATTTGGCAGATGATCGATTTTTGCAATATTATAATCGAAATGTGAATGGCTGTGCAGAATTTTTAGTTGCTGCAGTACAGTGTTGGGCTAAATAAAAATTAAAGTGACGTATAATTCTTACCTTTTAAATTAATCAAAACGCATAAGAATTCCAGTTTGGTGTGAGTTTCTTATTACAGAAAGGCTCATCATAAAGCTTCAATTTTTGTAATGGATATCAGTATAATCTCGGTATCATCAATGCGAATATACCGGTGCAGTGGGTCAATGTATTCTACTGTACCGGTTCGAGTAACAAGCTCTGTGTTAAAAGAAGCTATGCGAAAGTATCTTCAGAATCAGGAAAAGCACAAAGTAAAGAAAGTAGCAAAAAAGCAGAAAAAAGTGTTCCTCGTGGAAAACAGACGGTTGGGAAACTGATGAATCAGAGGCAAGGTCTGACCAACATTGAAATTACCAATCGGAATATCAAATCCTTCGAGCGTGTTGCCAACAAATATAAAATTGATTTCGCTCTTAAGAAGGACAAATCTGTCGATCCGCCTAGATATCTGGTGTTTTTCAAAGCAAAGGATATGGATGTTATGACAGCGGCCTTTAAGGAATTTTCTGCCAAGGAGCTGACGAAAATGAATAAGCCATCCATTCGTAAACGATTACTGAAATACCAGAGTCAGGCTAGAGAAAAAAATAAGCAGCGTGAAAGAACCAAACAGAAAGATTGAGGGCAGGAACGTTGAGAGAAGAAGTGATGTAACAGAGATTATTGCTGCAACAGATGCCGGAAGAGAAGAACCTTTTTTTTAGTATCGGTAGCTTCTTGCAAAGCCAATTTCATTGCAATCCATGTTTTCCTGTTCCAACTTCCTTTGATATAAAACTGTCGCATATTACTCAAAAAGTAAATGTAACTATCCTGTACACGGTTTATTACTTGTAATTGAGTATCTTTATATTTAGCCAAAGCTCCCGCAGCCGCTGATATGGCAATTTTCTTCTTAACTAATTCAAGTAAGGATTTGCTCTATTTCTTACGTTAAGAGCGTATCAAGTAGAATGAGACAAAAAAGGGACATTTTATTGACTATGATAATTGCTTTGCTCCTTTTTACAACCAATAGATATTATGTCTATGTTTTGTTTTACTCTTCATCATACACATATTCCTCATCTTCGTCTAAATACAGATCATCATACTCTTAACAAATCGTGAAGCGGCAGCTTCCCTTTTGATGTTTTGGGCTATATATCTATCTTTTTTCTAGTGAAAAAGATTAGAGAATACAAAAAAGCCGTACTTTAATACAGCTCTAAAACAGTTTTATAAAAATATTTAGAGTTTTAAAATTTACGCACTCTTTAACGGAAATAAATGTCTTCCTGTTTTCTCGTTTTGGATTTTGTTATGAAGTTTGTTCACGTTTTTTGCCATTGCAAGCAATACACTTTCCGCAAGAACATTTGATGTACCACGACTTAAATATCTACGAAACTGCATATCCTGTTTCAGTTCACCAAAAGATCTTTCTGATTGGATCCTTCTGTTTAGTCTTAGGAGAATCCCTTCGTCAGAAAGAATCCGTTCCAAATCTTCTTTTCGATATTTCAGAAATCAAGTTTATAGAGGAGATCAGACATTTCAGCGAGAATTGTTTAATACTACATTTGCAGAGTGGTCATCAGATTATACATTCATTTAGAGTATCAATTTTGGACACTTCAATCGAAAAATATAAAAACATCTAAATTCAGTACATAAAAGTGTGCAGATGTACATAAAATAGTAATGGTTATTGAAATTCAACTTGCTTTGTGATAGAATATCATTACTAAAAATGTGCAAATACACAGAAATGGGGAGCGTAATAATGGAAATTAAAAGAGACGCTTATCTACAGCAGCTGATTGAGCGAAAAGATAATGGAATGATAAAGGTGATTACCGGCATTCGTAGATGTGGTAAATCCTTCTTGCTGTTTACTATCTTCAAGAGATATTTACTGGAGAACGGAATTGATACTGACCATATTATTGAGATTGCATTGGATGGTATCGAAAATGAGGAATTAAGAGATCCCAAGGTGTGCTTCAAGTACATCAAAGATACTATGAAAGACGATGGGAAGTATTATCTCCTTCTGGATGAAGTACAGTTCATGCCAAGATTTGAGGAAGTGCTGAATAGCCTGCTTCGCATGAGCAATATTGATGTGTATGTTACCGGAAGTAACTCTAAGTTCCTGTCCAGCGACATTGTGACCGAGTTCCGTGGCAGAGTGATGAGATCAGAATCTATCCCCTCTCCTTTGCAGAGTTTTATTCTGTCTATGACGGTGATTACGACGATGCTTGGGATGACTACATGATCTATGGAGGATTGCCGCAGGTTGTAGGCTTCCAGAGCGAGCGACAGAAAGCAGATTATCTGAAGAACATCTTTGCCAATGTCTATCTGAAAGATGTAATTGAAAGAAACAAGATTCAGAGCATAGATGAGATTGGCATTCTGGTTGATATACTTGCATCTGCAATCGGCGCACCGACCAATCCATCGAAGATTGCCAACACCTTCGCCAGTGAGCGCCAGATGACTTATGCCAATAAAACTATCTCCAACCATATTGACCATTTAGCGGATGCCTTTTTGATTTCCAAGGCAAGTCGTTACGATATTAAGGGAAGAAAGTATATTGGTGCGAATCTGAAATACTACTTTACTGATCTGGGACTGAGAAATGCCCGTCTAAATTTCAGACAGCAGGAGCCTACTCATATTATGGAGAACATTGTTTATAACGAGCTGCTGATCCGTGGCTACAATGTTGATGTGGGTGTTGTGGAGATCTTTGATAAGAATAAAGAAGGTAAGCGTGTCCGCAAGCAGCTGGAGGTTGACTTTGTGGTAAACCAAGGCAACCAGAGATATTACATCCAGGTTGCTTATGACATGACTTCAGAAGAAAAGCAGACTCAGGAGTTCAATTCTCTGCGTAATATCCCAGATTCTTTCAAGAAGATTGTCATTGTGAATGGTAGCAAGAAACCTTGGAGAAATGATGAGGGTTTTGTTATTATGGGTATGAAGTATTTCCTTTTGAATGCAGATAGTTTGGAATTTTAATTTTTTTACACTTTCATTCTGGATTAAAAATGAGTCATTTAGACTACGCAACACTCTTTTTGAAGATGTGTCAACGTCTACTGTAACAAACTAGGAATCATGCTTGCCGGTGGCTGAAAGTTTTTTCCACAAAGCATGAGAAATGGTGTATAATGATACCAATACGAGATTCTCGTGTTACTGAAATTTACAATTGAATATATTATCAATTCCGCAGCGAAAATGTGGAATTGATAGCCTGAATATAGTTGTTGGCTACAAGACGTTGCAAAAAGCTGCAATTCAGTACTATCACCTCGATTAGAAAAATCTAATTTTTTTCTAATAAATCATCCTCAACTTAAGGTGGCAGAGGTCGATTTTAGGCTAACAACGATAGCATTCCCATAGCTAATAAAGCTAGGAAATGCAGAGGATTTCGAACCACAAGCTGACAAAAGCGTGTATCAAAAAAACAAGGGTGACTGTCACTCCTAAGCACTAGTTGTGGGTTTGATTCCCGCAGGAATATTAGAGAAAGAGTGAAAATGATGAAGAAAATAGACATCATTTTTGCTCTTTTTTATTATATTTTAGAAGGCAAACGAATTGGGGAACCTGACAAAAATATGGGAAGTAATATAAGAAAAAGAAATGACTTTAGCAAGCATCAGCAGATCCTAGATTTAGATCATAGGGAAGTGAAGTTTCATTTTTATATAAAATAGTTAAATATATAGAAAAAGACTATAATAACTACACTTATATAGAACGTATCAATTATACTTCTTAAAAAAATAATGCTATACTTTTAATAGGATGAGAAGAAAAAAAGGAGAAAATAAAACAATGAGAGAAAAAGAGAAGTAAAGTATCAGATGAAAGTGTTAAGCTCCTTGGTGAAGGTATTTCCGGATGAAGAACCGGTATATCGGCCAGAATGTGTAAAATTAAGTGGACTTTGGGACGAGACCGTATCCTATCAGGTTGCATATACCGGAAATCATTTTCTGAGAGAACGCGTAGATGTAAAAGTCGTTTCACCAATCGCTGAGTATGTACGTGTTCGGACGGTAGAACAGGTTCCAGTGGGACGTGCTACAAATGGAATTGTAGATGACAATTATTTAAAAACGACATCAGGACTCTATCCCGATTTGTTGAAGGACATCAAAGATGGAAAAGTAATTATCCGCTCTCATCAGTGGAGTAGTTTGTGGATCGATGTGAAACTGACGGATGAAATTCCGGCAGGAGACTATGAGATTGAAATTCAGCTTGTGAAAGATGATGCTGTAATATGTTCTGCAAAAAGAAAAATTACAGTGATCGGCGTTCATCTTCCAAAACAGAAAATTATGCATACGGAATGGTTCCACGCAGATTGCCTTGCAGACTATTATCATGTGGATGTTTTTCAGAAAAGCATTGGGAGATACTGGAAAATTACTTCCACGAGTATGTAGATCGAGGCTGTAATATGATGATGGTTCCATTGTTTACCTATCCGTTAGATATGGAAGTGGGCAATGATCGTACAACGACTCAGTCATCGAGGTGGAAGTGAAGAATGGCGAATATCATTTTGGGTTTGATAAAATGAAACGCTGGGTAGACCTTTGTAAAAAGTGTGGGATCGAATACTATGAAATGTCTCATCTATTCTCACAATGGGGAGCAAAGTATGCGCCAAAAGTTATGGCTCTCGTAGATGGAAAAGAAGAGCGGATTTTTGGATGGCATACACCGGCAGTTGGGGAATATACAAGATTTTTACAGGCATTTCTTCCGAGACTGGTTGAGAAGTTAAAAGAGTGGGGAATTGCAGAAGTGACATACTTCCATATTTCAGATGAACCAAGAGAAGAACACTTGGAGACTTTTAAAGCTGCAAAAGAATCTCTTGGCAATATGTTAGATGGATTCCATACATTTGATGCACTTTCCAGCTATGAATTTTATAAGCACGGTTTGATCAGCAAACCAATTCCGGGAAATAACGAGATTGAAGAATTTTTAGAACATGGTCTTACAGACATGTGGACATATTATTGTACAGGACAGTTTTACGAAGTAAGTAACCGGTTTATGTCAATGCCATCTGCCAGAAACCGCATTTATGGAATTCAGCTGTATAAATATGACATTATTGGCATTTTACATTGGGGGTATAATTTCTACAATAGTCAGCATCTTATGAACACATTAATCCATATCAGGTGACAGATGCATCTAATGGATTCCCGGCAGGTGATCCATTCCTTGTATATCCGGGAGCAGACGGGCATCCGGAAGAATCCATTCGCATGATGGTTCATTACGAAGCATTAACAGATTTGCGAGCATTGGAATTGTTAGAAAGCCTGACAAGTAAAGAATATGTAATGGAATTAATCGAAGAAGATTTGGATGAACCACTTACATTTAAGCGATATCCAAAATCAGATATGTATTTGATTGCATTACGAAATAAAGTAAATAAAGAAATAGCAAGATTAAGTTCTGCTTCCTAAAAAATTAAAAATGTTGGAACATGAGTTGTCATCATGATTCCAACATTTTTTTATCCTTTGAGTCCACTCATGGACATTCCTTCTTCAAATTTGGATTGTAAGAACAAATAGAAAATAAATGGAGGAAGGAACGTACAGGTTGCACAAGCCATTGTAAGTCCAATATCCGTATCGTATTGTGTCTGCATTGCTTTTAAAGCAAGTGGAAGTGTACGATAAGCATCATCAGTAGTGATAATGAGTGGCCATGTAAAGTTATTCCAGGCGCCAATAAATGTGAAAATTGCGACTGTCAGCATAGAAGATTTTACCAAAGGCAAAATGACAGTCCGTAAAATTTTACTGGTAGTGGCTCCATCTATTTTGGCAGATTCAATGAGTTCTTCTGGAATAGCCATAATAGCATTTCTCATAACAAATACACCAAAAGCAGTTGGCAGAGGTAAAATAAGAGCGCGGAACGTATTGACCCAGCCAAGACCACGTACGACTAAGTAAAGTGGAACAAGTATGGCACCCGATGGAACTAACATCGATAAAATCAGCAGAAAGAAAAGTTTATCATTTCCACGGAATTTTAATTTCGCAAATGCAAAACCAGCAGTACAGCTTGTAAATAATGTAAGAAGCACACCGGATATTGCAACAAATACACTATTGAAAAAATAGCGTAGGAATGTTGAGTTTGTAAAAATATTTTTATAATGTTTTAAGGTGAGTTTTGATAAAGCAAAATCAAAATCATATGCATTCACAGTACTTTTTAATGACATGAGAATCATGTATAAAAAAGGAAGAATGCACAGTAAGATTGTGATGATTAGAAAAATATCAACTAGTAAACGAGATGTCTTTTTCATTTCATGTTCTCCTTTTTATATTTCTGAATTCTCGTGTTTAATAAAGCGTTGTTGGAATAATACGATGATTAAAACAATCAACATCAGTACATTGGAAACGGCCATAGCATATCCGGCTTTGTTTCCTTTGAAAGTGAGTTGATATGCGTACATACTTAATGTTGTAGTAGACATCGATGGACCGCCGCCGGTCATAGTATAGACCATATCAAACACTTGCATAGCACTTATCGTTGATAAAAAATGTTCATGATAATAGTAGGTTTCAAAAGTGGTAATGTAATTTTGGTTAAACAATCCCATTTTGTAGCGCCGTCTACTTTGGCTGCCTCGTAAAAAGTATCCGAAATAGAGGTAAGAGAAGCAAGCGTGATTACCATATAATAGCCCATACCTTTCCATACAATGATAAAGGCGACGGCAATAAAAGCAGTTTTACTGCTGCCAAGAAGAAGTGTGGGATCAATTCCAAATACACCAAAGATCGCTTTTACTGCCGGATGTCCACCATTTAAAATTGTGTTCCAAACAGTACCGATAACAGCGCTGGAAGAAAGCACAGGAACGAAAAGGGCTGCCTTTGCAATTTTTCCAAGCACGGTATCTTTACGAGAAGAAATTAGTATTGCAAAAAGAGTAGAACTTACGATTCAATGCACGATGATTGCAGCAATCTTTAAAGTATTGATAATGCAAAGATGTAATTTGGAGTCACGAAATAGTCTTTGATAATTAAATAATCCGTTAAATTGCGCCGGTGTGATGATATTATATTTTGTAAAACTAAAATATATTGCAAGAATCAATGACCCCGCTACAAAAGTAAGCAGGATCATTGCAATTGGTGCGATATAAAGATAAGGCGCAAGGACGGATAGTCCTTTCTTTTTTTCATAAGTGCCTCGATTCTTTTTATTCGTTTTCCGCGTAGTACTCTTTTAACAAGTCGTTTGCATAGGATGCAGATTCATCTAATGCTGCCTTTACATCTTGTTTTCCTTCCATGACAGCCTGAATGTGAGCTGCGTAGTTTTCAAGAATTTCGCTTCCGCAAGGACCAGCCTGTAATGGACGCCATTTATCACGATCTTCTGTAACGATACGTTCCATTTTAGGATCTCCTACATATTCTTCGCTTGCTGTAAGAGGGGCACCTGGAGCTACTTTGTGATATTCTGTCATAAACTCAGGACCTGTAATGTATTTGATCAAATCAAGTGCAAGCTCAGGCTGTTTGGATGTAGACATTACAGAGAGACAGTCAGCAGCACCGAATGTACCATACTCTTTATGTTTCAAAGAAGTTACGTAGTCCCAGTTTTTAAGATTTGGGTAATCTTTTGCAAAGGTTGTTTCATTAGAAGCAGAGGAGCGAGTTACACCAAAAGCGGCTTTGCCTTCTGCAAATACTGTAGAGAATGCATCTTGACCAGAAAGTGACATTGCATTTTCTGGCATATATGGCTGTAAACTCTTGAAAATTCTAAGGCTTCTACACCAGCTTTTCCATTGAAAGCTACTTCTTTCAGATCATCTGTGTAGATATCTCCGCCAGCCTGCCATAATAAGCTATACATATAAGAATTTAAAACATAAAGGTTACTCATACTTCCACTATTAAGACCTACAGCATATCCGTACTGATCAATCTTACCATCGCCATCTGTGTCTTTTGTAGCTTTTTCACAGATACGAGCAAAGTCTTCCCATGTCTCAGGAGCTTTTTCCCCGATAGAATCTAAAATATCCTGATTATAATAAAGGACGAATGGTACACCGGTTACGATAGGAACACCGTATAATCCACCCATCATTCACCACGATCCAGGAAGAGATATTCTTTGTAATCTTCTTCTTCAACCATGTCGGATAAGTCTGTTACAAGTCCGGAAGAGATATAAGTAGGATACATTTCCACATACATATAACCGATATCAGGTGTTTCTCCACCTGCAACTCCTGTAGACCATCTTTCTTCATAAGAACCCCATGGAATGATTTCCATTTCTACAGTACAATTATTTTCTTTCTCCCATCCGGCAAGAAGCTTCTTAAAGTTTCCTTCTGTGTCTTCATCGAGAGGAGGCAGCCACATAGTAAGTGTAGTAGGCTCTCCTTCTTTTGGTTTGTCTGCTTCCTTGGCTTTGCTTCCACAGCCAGCTGCAAGTGTTGCAAGCATGGAAGTACAAAGCAACAAGCTTAAAAGTTTCTTTTTCATTAGTTTTTCCTCCTATAGAAATAAGTTTCATACTTTCTATTGTAGAAGTATTTTTAGACAAAGTAAAATTGATAAAAGCAATAAGAAGTTACTACATATAGAAAAATCTATAAATGAAAATAGGAAACGATTGATACTGTTTGAAAATCATGATAATCTTTAAGAGAAAGGCAGGGGGTAATTATGAGATTGGAAAAACATAATGCGGATGAAATGACTCCATTGGAACGTATCTATGCATACGAGCATGGATTATCCTATGACAGAATACCGAGTGTACCATTTATAGGCAATGTCAGATGTAAAGTAGGGGGAATGACACCGGAAGAATATTGGGATTCTGCAGAAAATATGGTAAAAGCAGAACTGATGTCTTATCAGAGATTCGGCTTTGACAGATTAGGAATCGGACCGAATACAAGAGGGATATCAGATGCGTTAGCAGATCAGGTTCCGGATAAGAAACAAGGAAGTCTTGTTTTGGATGATTACAGTAAATTAGAATACTTAGAACCTGTAAATGCAAGAAATGATTTGGTAATTCAAAGATTTTTACAGGCAGCAGAGATGCTCCAAGAATCTGCAGGAGAGATTGTTCCTGTTGAGATAAGCATTGGAGGTCCCCTTACAATTGCATCATTTTTGCGAGAGATTGAGCTGCTTTTACGCGATTGTAGAAGAAATGGCGATAAAGTACAGAAATTACTTCGCATTATTGTGGATTCCCAAAAGAGCTGTATTGATGCATTTGCACAATATGGTGTAGGAATTGCGATGGCAGATCCTGTGGCAAATCCGGCGCTGATCGGACCAAAATTATATGAGAAATTCGTTTTTCCTTATACAAAAGAATTGACAGACTATGCACTGGAGAGAACTGGAAAGAAAGTATCTCTTCATATGTGTGGGGCTACCTATAGTATTTGGAAGTATATCGAACAATATCAGTTAAATGAAATTAGCTTAGACAATATTGTGGATTTGGACAGGGCTGCGCGAGAATTAGGAAAAAAAGTACCAATTGCCGGCAATGTAGATCCTGTACAGAGTATGCTGAATGGTACAAAAGAAGAGATTTTTGCAGATGTTCAAAAATGCATAGAACTTGGAAGTTCTGACTGAGAAGGGATTTCATCTTACGACCGGTTGTGAATATTCCGGACGGAACTTCA
>ENA-OQIC01000247-OQIC01000247.1-human-gut-metagenome-genome-assembly--contig:-NODE-247-length-24721-cov-4.264333_pt1 | contig 24721 bp, 24 predicted proteins | sample MGYA00242572_ERZ504736 | MGnify/ENA primary metagenome ERZ504736 (study PRJEB26092, sample SAMD00036201) | human gut metagenome | host: Homo sapiens | study: EMG produced TPA metagenomics assembly of...
TACTTTTTCGCCAATCGGAATTCATGACATAAGGTTTTTGTACTCTCAAGATTTAAGTAACCGTAAAACTTAGAATTAGTTTCATTTCTTCTTGCATGCGTTTTTGTACTCTCAAGATTTAAGTAACCGTAAAACTAAATGCTAATCATTTTCCTCTTCCTCTCTGTTTTGTACTCTCAAGATTTAAGTAACCGTAAAACAAGAAGGTTAATGCATATTGATGAAGTAAGTTTTTGTACTCTCAAGATTTAAGTAACCGTAAACCAATCTGAGTGCCACGTGGATTGCGTTTTGTTTTTGTACTCTCAAGATTTAAGTAACCGTAAAACTTATTGAGTTATATAACATACTTCTCCTTTGTTTTTGTACTCTCAAGATTTAAGTAACCGTAAAACTAGAGGACTTCCAGTATTCGATGTGTAATCGTTTTTGTACTCTCAAGATTTAAGTAACCGTAAAACTCACCTGCCTGCGGTGCGTTTGAGCCATTGGTTTTTGTACTCTCAAGATTTAAGTAACCGTAAAACAGAATAGAATCTTTTAGCTGAATATGTTAGCTTTTTGTACTCTCAAGATTTAAGTAACCGTAAAACTATTGACTTCCAAAACGTTAGGATTCATAGGTTTTTGTACTCTCAAGATTTAAGTAACCGTAAAACATTGAACGTGATACACTCAAAAAGCACAGGTTTTTGTACTCTCAAGATTTAAGTAACCGTAAAACGACGTTTGAAGAATTAAAAGATAATTATCGGTTTTTGTACTCTCAAGATTTAAGTAACCGTAAAACGATATTGCTAAAATTGAAACCGTTCAGGCTGTTTTTGTACTCTCAAGATTTAAGTAACTTTTGTATTTATTATTTAAAATCGGTTGAAAGGGATTTTATGACTTCAAAAATTTTCTTTGGTGAGTGGATGAGGATGAAAAAATTGATAGCGCTTTTATCGATTTTACAGGAATCTCTGGTGTTATTGTGAATATGAAAGTACTCCTGATAGCATCAAATTAATTATTTTCACTGTTCAATAAGGTAATGGAGCAGGTTTATACTTATCAATTTCGCCCCATTTTTGAATAGTAAATTTGCTGACAATTATGAGTTAAACGGTTATAACATTAAACAATTGATTCTTGATGCGTATGCCAAAAAAGATATTAAGCACTGAGGGCGCTCAGGATGCTTTTAGACGAAATTATTTTATAATATTTAACCTTTTTACCATCTTATGATGCTTTTTTTTCTTGAAATGACTTCTAAAACTTTTTATAGCAACGTTTCTGTTTATCTGTTATAATAGAAATAATGATTAATTGTATAGGATTTTAAGATGGATATTCAAGAATTAAAAAAACGACAAGAGAAGATTCGTAATTTCTCTATCATTGCACACATTGACCACGGGAAGTCAACTTTGGCTGACCGTATTTTGGAAAAAACTGAGACGGTTTCTAGTCGTGAAATGCAAGCTCAACTCTTGGATAGCATGGATTTGGAGCGTGAGCGTGGTATCACGATTAAGCTTAATGCGATTGAGTTGAACTACACGGCTAAAGACGGTGAAACCTACATTTTCCACTTGATTGACACCCCAGGACACGTTGACTTTTCATATGAAGTGTCACGTTCTTTGGCGGCTTGTGAGGGGGCAATTTTGGTTGTTGATGCGGCACAAGGTATCGAAGCTCAAACCCTTGCCAATGTTTACCTAGCCCTTGATAATGATTTGGAAATTCTGCCAGTTATCAATAAAATTGATTTGCCAGCAGCAGACCCAGAGCGTGTGCGTCAAGAAATCGAAGATGTGATTGGTCTTGATGCTTCAGAGGCTGTGCTTGCTTCAGCAAAAGCAGGTATCGGGATTGAAGAAATCCTTGAACAAATTGTTGAGTACGTGCCAGCGCCAGCAGGAGATGTTGAAGCACCGCTTCAAGCGCTTATCTTTGACTCTGTTTATGATGCTTACCGCGGGGTTATTCTGCAAGTTCGTATCGTTAATGGTATGGTAAAACCTGGTGATAAGATTCAATTGATGTCAAATGGTAAAACGTTTGATGTTACAGAAGTTGGTATCTTCACGCCGAAAGCTGTTGGACGTGATTTCTTAGCAACTGGTGATGTTGGTTATATCGCAGCATCAATCAAGACAGTTGCTGATACCCGTGTGGGTGATACAGTAACTCTTGCTGAAAATCCAGCAGAAGCACCGCTTCATGGTTACAAACAAATGAACCCAATGGTATTTGCTGGTCTTTACCCAATTGAATCAAATAAATACAATGACCTCCGTGAAGCACTTGAAAAATTACAATTGAACGATGCTAGTCTCCAATTCGAGCCTGAAACATCACAAGCTCTTGGCTTTGGTTTCCGTTGTGGTTTCCTTGGTTTGCTTCACATGGACGTTATCCAAGAACGTTTGGAACGTGAATTCAACATTGATTTGATTATGACAGCACCATCCGTTGTTTACCATGTTAACACGACTGATGGCGAAATGCTTGAGGTGTCAAATCCGTCTGAATTCCCAGACCCAACTAAGGTTGCAAGTATCGAAGAACCATATGTGAAAGCACAAATCATGGTTCCGCAAGAATTTGTCGGAGCAGTCATGGAACTTGCCCAACGCAAACGTGGCGACTTCGTGACAATGGATTACATTGATGAAAATCGTGTCAATGTCATTTACCAGATTCCGCTTGCTGAAATTGTCTTTGATTTCTTTGATAAATTGAAATCATCAACACGTGGTTATGCAAGTTTGATTACGAAATTTCAGAATACCGTAAATCAAAATTGGTTAAAATGGATATTCTCCTTAACGGTGATAAAGTTGATGCGCTCAGCTTCATTGTTCACAACGAATTTGCTTATGAACGTGGTAAATTAATCGTTGAAAAACTCAAGAAAATCATTCCACGTCAACAATTCGAAGTGCCAATTCAAGCAGCTATCGGTCAAAAAATCGTTGCACGCTCAGATATTAAAGCTCTTCGTAAAAATGTGCTTGCTAAGTGTTACGGTGGTGACGTTTCTCGTAAACGTAAATTGCTTGAAAAACAAAAAGCAGGTAAAAAACGTATGAAAGCTATCGGTTCTGTTGAAGTGCCACAAGAAGCCTTCTTGTCAGTACTTTCAATGGATGACGATAACAGTAAAAAATAAAATGATTAGACAGCTGAAACCTTTTCTTTCAGTTGTTTTTTGAGAAATTTTAATGCTTCGAGCTAAAGTGAGAAAGAGGTTTGGGGGCGAAATGTCTTTGTTTTGAGATAGTTTCATAATGAATTTGCAAGCTTTTGTTAAGAGTAATTTTAGAGAACTGTTCAAATTTTCAGTTATTTTATGGTACAATAGAATTAAAACTATACCATGGGAGAGTTGTATGAAATTACTGACAAATGTGTCACAATTAAAAGGAACTTTGCGAGTTCCTGGAGATAAGTCAATCAGTCACCGTTCAATTATGTTCGGCAGTCTTGCCAAGGGAACAACAACTGTTCATGATATTTTGCGTGGTGAAGATGTGCTGTCAACAATGCAAGTATTTCGTGATTTAGGGGTTGATATCCAAGACGACGGTAACATCGTAACCATTACAGGTGTTGGCTTTGACGGGCTTAAAGCTCCAAAAAACAAACTAGATATGGGAAATTCAGGAACATCAATCCGCTTGATTTCTGGCGTGTTAGCAGGGCAAGATTTTACGGTTGAAATGTTTGGTGATGACAGTTTGTCAAAACGCCCAATGGACCGCGTGACCATTCCGCTTCGTCAAATGGGAGTTGAAGTGTCAGGGCAAACAGACCGTGATTTGCCACCGCTTACGATGCGTGGTAGCAAAGCGCTTAAACCGATTCATTATCAACTTCCTGTGGCGTCTGCTCAAGTGAAGTCAGCACTTATTTTTGCAGCTTTGCAAGCTGACGGTGAGTCTGTCATCATTGAAAAAGAAAAAACACGCAATCACACAGAAGATATGATTGTTCAGTTTGGTGGCGCAATTGACGTTAATGGCAAAGAAATTCGCATCAAAGGTGGTCAAGAATTTACTGGTCAAGATGTGGTTGTCCCAGGTGATATTTCATCAGCGGCTTTCTGGTTAGTCGCAGGCTCATTGTTCCAAATGCTAAAGTAACCCTTGAAAATGTCGGTATCAATGAAACACGTACTGGTATCATTGATGTTATCAAGGAAATGGGGGGCAAAATGACCATTTCAAACGTTGATGAGATTGCTAAATCAGCAACGATTACCGTTGAAACATCTGAACTTCACGGCGTTGAAATTGGTGGCGAAATCATTCCGCGTTTGATTGATGAATTACCAATTATCGCTCTTCTTGCCACACAAGCTAATGGTACAACGATTATTCGTGATGCAGAAGAGTTGAAAGTGAAGGAAACAGACCGTATTCAGGTGGTTGCGGATGCTCTTAATGCAATGGGTGCTGACATTACGCCAACAGATGACGGTATGATTGTCAAAGGAAAAACACCTCTCCATGGCTCTAAAGTCAGTACTTTCGGTGACCACCGTATCGGTATGATGACTGCTGTTGCTGCGCTTTTGGTGTCCGATGGAGACGTTGAACTAGAACGAGCAGAAGCGATTAATACAAGCTACCCAAGCTTCTTTAATGATTTGGAGGTACTCTCACGTGGCTAGAATTATTATTGGTTTTATGGGGTCTGGGAAATCAACGATTTCATCATTGTTAGATGAAAATTACATTGATATGGATGCTTTGATTACAGAGCATATCGGCATGTCAATCGCAGACTTTTTCGCTAAAGAGGGTGAAGCTAAATTCCGTGAAATTGAGTCACAAGTGCTTGCGGAATTGGCTGATTCTGACCAAGTCATTTCAACTGGTGGCGGCGTTGTCATCAATCCGATTAACAGAGAGATTTTAGCAAGAAATCCAGAAACGATTTACCTAAAATCAGACTTTGAAACGCTTTATGACCGCATTGAGCATGATACGGAAAATGTTCGTCCTTTGTTTGTCAACAATAGCAAGGAAGCTTTCAAAGAAATCTTTGACGGTCGCCAAGAAATGTATGAAGCAGCAGCTAATCGTATTATTGAAGTGGCTGATAAAACACCTGAAGAAATTGTTGAGGAAATCGGATGACCGTTGGCTATTTAGGACCAAGTGGTTCTTTTACACATAATGTTGCTGTTAAGGCATTTCCAGAAGCTAATCGCATGCCTTTTGCAAATATCACCGAAGTTATCAAATCTTATGAAGAAGGTTTTGTGGATTATGCCATTATCCCTGTTGAAAATTCAATCGAGGTTCAGTGCATGAAACGTTGGATTACCTTTTTCATCAAGCTGAAATTGAGGCGATTGCAGAAATCATTCAACCGATTAAACAACAGCTTTTAGCAACAACACAAACAAAGAAAATTGAAAAGATTTTTTCACACCCGCAAGCTATTGCTCAAGGGAAAAAATACATTAAAGCACATTATCCAGCAGCAAAAATTGAGATGACGGCTAGTACGGCTTATGCCGCACGTTTCATTGCTGAACATCCAGAGGAAAACTTTGCTGCCATTGCGCCAGTAGCTGCCGCAAAAGAATATGGTTTGGAAATTATTGCCCAAGATATTCAAGAAATGGATGAAAACTACACGCGCTTTTGGGTACTAGGGCATCAAAAACGGTCGTTGATTGGGCAAAACTCAATCAAAAAGTTTCATTGGCATTGACCTTGCCAGATAACTTGCCTGGTGCGCTTTATAAAGCATTATCTGTTTTTGCTTGGCGTGGCATTGATTTGACTAAAATTGAAAGTCGCCTCTAAAAACAGCTTTGGGAGAATATTTTTTCATCGTTGATGTTGAAAATAAAAATGATACACTAGTGTCATTTGCGCTAGAAGAATTGAACGTTCTTGGCATTGACTATAAAATCCTCGGACGTTATGATGTTTACAAACTGTAAAATCCTCTGATTTTTGATATTTAGGAATTGTTAAGCGCTTGTGCTGGCTCTAGTCTGATGAAAATGGGAAAGATATGGTATGAGATATGGCAAGAAATAATTTAAGTCGGCATGAAGAGTTAAGATATGAGTATCTTTTAAAGAATCTTGAGTATTTAAGTTTGCGTGAAAAGCAAGAATTTAACTATCTTTACAATAAAAAACAAGCTGGTGAGGTCAACGAGCCACCACGCTCTCAGCCGTCGTCTGCCTATAATGACAATTACTACGATGATTATTATGACGGTACTTATGATAATCAAGCGGATTATTATGATGACGATAACTGGACCTCGCAAGGGCTTCCCAAATACCCAGAAGAAAAAAAGCAGCCGAAACGTTCCTTTAGAAGAACGAGCGAGCAGCAGGCAGAGATTCTTCCAACTTATCAAGACAATTATGAGAATTATAATGAGGCATTTTATCAAGAACCCGAACCTGTAACGCCTAAAAAAGCAAAGAAACCCAAAAAGAAGCGTCGCAAAATTCGTATTAAGCGTCTGTTGAAACTTCTTGGTTTCTTGGTGATTCTTGTCATGGCAGGGATGATTTACATGTTTTTCAAAGGTGTTAATGATGTTTCAAGTGGTGAGACAAATTACACGGCGGCTGTGACAGAAACATTCAATGGTGAAGATAGCGATGACGGTACTAATATTCTCATATTAGGAAGTGACCAGCGGGTTACACAAGGATCTTCAGATGCCAGAACCGATACGATTATGGTGATGAATATTGGCAACAGCGACGGAAAAATTAAGTTAGTCAGCTTTATGCGCGATACCTTAGTTAATATTGATGGTGTTAGCTACAATGACTATTCAAATGACCAAAAATTAAATGTTGCTTTTAATATAGGAGAGCAGGATAATAACCAAGGTGCGGAACTCATGCGACAGACGTTGAAAGATAATTTTGATATTAACATCAAATATTATGTCATGGTTGACTTTGCAACCTTTGCAGAAGCCATTGATACCTTATTTCCAAATGGCGTTGAAATAGACGCCAAATTTGGTACGGTTGATGGTCAAGCAGTTTCGTCTGTTGAAGTTCCTGATGATCTCAATATGCAGGCTGACGGTACTGTTCCAAATCAAACGATTGAAGTTAGAACACAAAAAATGGATGGTCGGACTTTGCTCAATTATGCTCGTTTCCGTAAAGATGATGACGGTGATTATGGACGTACTCAACGCCAACAACAAGTTATTTCTGCCATTATCAACCAGATTAAAGATCCAACAAAACTTTTTACAGGTTCAGCTGCAATAGGTAAAATCTATGCTTTGACCTCAACGAACGTTTCTTATTCATTCCTTTTGAAAGAAGGTTTATCTGTTATCACGAGTGGTCAAGAAGGTATCGAGCAAACAACCATTCCAGCCGAAGGTGACTGGACAGATGACTACGATATGTATGGCGGCTTAGGAATTGCCATTGATTTTGATAAATATCAAGAAGAGTTAAAAGAACTTGGCTTGCGGTAGGAAGAGATATGATATAATAGAGAGGCAGTTAAGCTTCTCTATTTTTATTATGGAGAAAAGCGACCGAGAAATAGAACATTGCCAATTTAGAATTGGCTGAAAGGAAATTATGTTAAGTAAAAATGCTATTGTAGATGCTGAAATCACGGATTTATCACACGAAGGAGCAGGTGTTGCCAAGGTTGACGGTTTCGTCTTTTTTGTTGAAAATGCACTTCCAGGTGAGAAAATCAAAATGCGCGTCTTGAAAGTGAAAAAGAACATCGGATTTGGTAAAGTTGAGGAGTATGTGACAATCTCTGAACACCGCAATCAAGATTTGAATGTGGATTATTTGCGTACAGGAATTGCGGATTTTGGGCATCTTGCGTATGCTGAACAGTTAAAATTTAAACGCAAACAAGTAATGGATAATCTCTATAAAACAGCTGGTATTTCAGATGTCGAGGTGTCAGAAACACTTGGTATGGCGCACTCATACGCTTATCGCAATAAAGCACAAGTGCCTGTTCGTCGTGTTAATGGTCAGTTGGAGACAGGATTTTTCCGTAAACATTCTCATGATTTGATGCCGATTTCTGATTATTATATTCAAAATAAAGAAATTGACCGTTTGATTAATTTTACACGTGATTTGCTTCGCCGTTTTGACCTTAAACCTTATGATGAAAAAGAGCAAACTGGATTGATTCGTAATTTGGTTGTTCGTCGTGGGCATTATTCTGGTGAAATGATGCTGGTCTTTGTGACAACACGCCCAAAAATCTTCCGTATTGAGCAAATCATTGAGAAAATTGTGGCAGAGTTTCCAGCGGTTAAGTCAATCGTTCAAAATATTAACGATAAAAATACCAATGCGATTTTCGGTAAAGAGTTTAAGACATTGTATGGCAAAGATACGATTGTTGACAGCATGCTTGGCAATCAATATGAAATTTCTGCTCGTTCATTCTATCAAGTCAATACTGAAATGGCTGAAAAGCTTTACCAAACTGCCATTGATTTTTCAGACTTGACACCTAAAGATATTGTCATTGATGCTTACTCTGGTATTGGAACAATTGGGCTTTCATTTGCCAAAAATGTTAAAGCCGTTTACGGCGTCGAAGTGATTGAAGAAGCTGTGGAGGATGCTAAAAGAAATGCTGCGCTAAACAGTATTACCAATGCCCATTATGTTGCTGATTCGGCAGAACATGCTATGGCAACTTGGAGCAAAGACGGTATCAAACCAAGTGTGATTTTGGTTGATCCACCACGCAAAGGCTTGACAGAAAACTTTATCAAAGCCAGCGTTGCCATGCAGCCAGAAAAAATCACTTATATCTCATGTAACCCAGCAACTATGGCGCGTGACATCAAGCTCTATCAAGAACTCGGCTACAAACTCATAAAAGTACAACCAGTTGATTTGTTCCCGAATACGCATCATGTGGAGACTTGTGTGTTGCTACAACGAAGAACTATGTAGAAATCCTTAATTTTAGGCACTTTTTCAAGCATATCGTCTTTACGAGCGAGGGCGATAAAATCAGAAATAAAGAGATAAAGAACTATATCAATGTTTCAGTAGTTGTTGATATAGAGTGTGGGAACACAAACAATTAAATACTAAATTTGAGGGGTACTTATTAAAAAAGTATCCCTTTTCAATGTAGGACGTTCAAAATTGAGCGTCTATTTTTTACCCAAAATGAAAGGAGTATTTAAGAATGAAGAACATATTAAAACGAGTATGTACGGGATTTCTCGCATTGGCAACGGTAATCACTACCCTGCCGGCGACAACGGCTCATGCAGCAGAAAAACAGTATTGGACAGAAAGTGCTGAGCGTGTCGGCATTATAGAACAGGTAATGAATGACGGCTCTATCAAGGCAACATTTAATGAGGGATATATGAAAGTCGAGGGAGAAACTGCCTATTGTATCGACATTAACACGTCTTTCAAAAATGGCTACAAGACACGAGCAGACGCAAGTACGCGTATGAGTGCAGACCAAATTTCTGATGTGGCTTTATCTATTGAATATGTGAAACAGTATGCTAAAACACATCAGGAATTAAATTACAAACAAGTCTATCTATTAGAACAAGTTGTTGTTTGGCAGAGATTGAGTGTGCATTTGGGTTGGCAGTGCGACAACGTACGTGCGGCATATAGTGAAATTCCAAAGGCTACACAAGAGGAAGTGTTTGCAGGCGCAAAAGCCTTTGTGAAAGAAAATAAAGGACGCTATGAATGTGGTGGATATATCTATTCCGGCGAGGGCCAGGAACTTGGACAGTTTTGGGCGAACTTAAATGTTGGAAATGCAAAACTTCAAAAAGTTTCAAGTAATACCGGTATTACCGATGGCAACGACAACTATTCTCTTGCCGGTGCGACTTATGGTGTCTTTTCTGATAAGAACTGTACTAAACAGATTGCGACCTTAACAACTGACGCTCAAGGAAACACTAATGAAGTGGAAGTTAAAGCAGGCTTGGTTTACATCAAGGAATTATCCTCACCACTTGGATTTAAGGTGGATACAACGGTTTATTCCTTAAATGTAGAAGCTGGAAAAACGGCAGCCTTAAAGGTTAGCGATACACCAAAGGTAACAGATACCTTGATTGAACTTTTCAAGATTGATATGGAAACGCAGAAAGACAATCCACAGGGAACGGCTTCTTTAGCAGGCGCAGAGTTTGAGTGGAAATATTATGATCGGTTCTATACAAAAGATAATCTTCCATCAAAACCAACACGCACTTGGACAACAAGAACGGTTGAAGAAAAAGACAAGCAAGGAAATGTTCATTACATCACAAAATTAGCGGACGCATACAAAGTATCCGGCGACGCTTTCTATATGCAGAATGGAAAGGCTGTTCTTCCTCTTGGAACATTGACTGTCGAGGAAGTGAAAAGTCCGTCAGGATATTTATTAGAGGGTGCCTATATGCAGGCAAATGGAAGTTCTGAACAGATAAAAGGTGTCTATCTTACACAGATTACAGAGGACGGCGACCTTGCGGTATTGACAGGTGCTAACCAGTTTTCTGTATCGGATAAAGTCATTCGCGGCGGTGTAAAAATTCAAAAACGAGATTTAGAAATAGGCGACACCAAACCACAAGGAAGTGCCACGTTAAAAGATACTGCTTTTGACATCATTTCCTTAAACGAAAATGCGGTATTGGTTGAGGGAAAATTGCATAAGAAAAATGAAGTTGTAAAAACCATTCATACGGATATTTCCGGTGTTGCCATGACTTCAAACAATCTTCTTCCTTATGGAAAATATAAGATTTTTGAACAGAAATCACCAGAGGGATATTTGACTGATGGTGCAAAAGAGATTGAATTTGAAATCAAGGAAAATGGAAAAATCGTGGATTTAACAGATAAAGAACATTCCATCTATAACCAAATCAAGCGCGGCGATATTGAGGGCGTAAAGATTGGTGCAGGTACACATAAACGCTTGGCTGATGTTCCATTTCAAATTACAAGCAAGACCACAGGCGAAAGTCATATTGTTGTAACTGATGATAACGGACAATTTTCTACTTCATCAGATTGGGCTAGCCATAAACACAATACCAACAAAGGACAGACAAGTGAGGACGGTGTGTGGTTTGGAACTTCGGAACCGGACGACAGCAAAGGCGCGCTTCCTTACGATACTTATATCATTGAAGAATTAAGATGTGAAAGCAACAAAGGCTTCAAACTTATTCCTCCATTTGAGATTGTCGTATCAAGAAATAACCATGTGATTGATTTAGGGACACTTACTGATGAATACGAAAAAGAAATCACTATCCATACAACCGCAACCGGTAAAGATGGCGAAAAGACAATTCTTGCCGGAAAAGAGGTAACAATTATTGATACTGTGGAACTGGACGGACTTATGAAAGGTACAAAGTATCAGTTAAAAGGCTGGCAGATGGTAAAGGAAGAAAATGCAGAACTTTTGATTGATGGAAAACGTGTGGAAAATGACTATACCTTTGTCGCTGATGATGAAGGAATGAAAGTAGAAATTGCTTATACATTCAATGCGTCTGCTTTAGGTGGCAAGAACCTTGTTACCTTTGAAGAATTGTATGATTTAAGCAATCCAAAAGAACCGGTCAAGGTTGCTGAACATAAGGAAATCAATGATGACGGACAGACCGTTCTTATTACAGAACGCATTATCCGTATTCATACAATGGCTGCTGATCCAGACGGTAACAAGGAAATTCAGGCAGATAAAGAAGTAACTATTATTGATACGGTTACTTTAGAGGGCTTGGAAGTCGGCACAAAATATCAGTTAAAGGGTTGGCAGATGGTAAAAGAAGAAAATGCAGAACTTATCATTGATGGAAAGCGTGTAGAAAACGACTATACCTTTATCGCAGACAAGGAAACCATGACAGTAGAAATTGCATTTACATTTGACGCGTCTACTCTTGGCGGGAAACAACTTGTAACTTTTGAAGAATTGTATGACTTGTCAAATCCTGACGAACCTAAAAAAGTAGCGGAACACAAGGATATTGAGGACGATGGACAGACGGTTACCATCAAGGAAATTCCTGAAGTACCTGAAAACCGGAAACACCAGAGAAACCAACGTACCCAACAGACAGTCCGAAAACCGGAGACAGTACAAACGTGATGGCATTTGTTGTGATGTTGCTTACTTCTGCCGGTATGCTTGGCGGTACATATCTTTGGAAAAAGTATCGTAAGAAAGAGGAGTAAATCATGGCGATTACATTAGGGAGTTTGTTTGATGGGATTGGTGTATTTCCTTTGGCAGCCTCCAACTATGGCATTGTTCCCTTATGGGCGAGTGAGATTGAGAAAGTTCCTATTTCTATTACAAAGAAACACTTCCCTCAAATGCAGCATTTGGGGGATATTACAAAACTTGACGGCGCGAAGATACCACCTGTGCATATCATCACATTTGGTTCGCCCTGTCAGAATTTATCGACGATTGGATCGCGTGAGGGGCTGGCCGGTGCAAAATCCGGTCTGTTTCATCATGCAATCCGTATCATACAGGAAATGAGGTGTGCTACTGATGGCAAATATCCAGTTATCGCTGTTTGGGAAAACGTTAGAGGAGCGTTTTCTTCAAACAACCGGTTGGACTTTAGAGCCGTGCTGGAGTCGTTCGCAGATACCGAAATTCCAATGCCTGCTTCTCGAAGATGGGCAAACGCCGGAATGGTTCGAGGGGGTAAAGCTGATGTGTGCTGGCGACTCTTGGACGCTCATTATTGGGGAGAACCCACCCTCTCTCAAAGAAGAAAACGTATCTTCGTCGTGGCGGATTTAGAGGACAGCGTGCCGCAGAAATATTACTTAAACCTCACAAATTGCACGCACATATTGACCCTAGCCGAAAGAGCTGGCTGTCCTCCGGCGAAAGAAATCGAATATCTGTTAATCAAGCAAGGGGGAAAATACCAGTCTTATGTCCCTTTGAGGAAAGAAGAACCAGAGGGAGTGCAAAATATCAGGATACGCAAGGGTTCGTCAGAAGTTTTGGACGGCCAAATGACCCTTTTCCCACCTTACTAGCCGGTGGTCCGGGTGTATTTTCCTTTTGGTATGAGGGCGAAGAAAAAGAGGGATTTATCCGTTATCTGACACCGATTGAAAGTGAAAGGCTCATGGGCTTACCGGACGATTGGACAAAGTATGGCAATACAGGAACTGTAAACAGCGACTATGCAAGATGGCGAGCGTTAGGAAATGCGATTGCCGTTCCCTGTGCAGAACATATCATGGCAGGAATTGCAGAAGTCCTAAAAGAAAGTGAGGATTGATGAAATGAAAGAACAGATAAGAGCGCCGCCGAAGCATTGGGAAAAATCGAACAATCAAATAGGAAACTGTTTCTTTGTCGTCAGTTTTTGAAAAAAAGTGATGAGAAAAAACAGTACACTAAGGGGTATGGGGAAATGTAGTGTCCCCATGCTTTATCAAGAAAAATAGAAAACATAGAAAGAAAAGAGGTAAACATATATGGAATTAAAATTTGTAGTGCCGAACATGGCGCAGACGTTTGGAAACTTGGAATTTGCGGGCGAAAATGAAGTCCGTCAGCAGAGAGTCAATGACAGAATGACGGTTGTAAGCCGTAGTTATAACTTGTATTCTGATGTGCAGCGTGCCGATGATATTGTGGTAACACTTCCGGCAAAGGCAGGAGAAAAGAATTTTCAGCCGGAGCAGAAAGTGAAATTGATTAACCCACGCATTACCGCAGACGGCTATAACATCAATGGACGCGGATTTACAAACTATATCTTGCTGGCTGATGATATGCTGCCAGTAGAAAGCAAATAGAGGAGGATTTTAGATTATGAGATTAGCAAACGGAATTGTAATTGATAAAGAAAAAACATTTGGACAGTTGAAGTTTTCGGCCTTACGTCGTGAGGTGCATGTGCAAAATGAGACGGAACGGTCAGCGAGGAAATCAAGGAAAGAACCTATGATTTGAAATGTCGTGAACAGGGGCGCATGATACAGGTGTCTGTGCCGGCAAATATTCCATTGAGGGATTTTGATTATAACGCAGAAGTAGAACTCATCAATCCTGTGGCGGATACGGTTGCCAATGCGACCTATCGAGGTGCGGATATTGACTGGTACATCAAGGCTGACGACATTACTTTGAAGAACAAAGGAGGTCAAACTGGCAATTCACAGAACCATACACCGCAGGGACAGCCGAAAAAATAGGCTTAGTGAATAGATTTTCATTGTAGCGGATATATGGAACTGTTATAATATGGATATGAAGAAACGGACAAATTAGAATTTGGAGTGAAACAGAATGATTATAATAATCGAAACCGTAATTTTATGTATCGCGTTTTTTCTAATATGTTTTTGGGGAACAGGTACAGATAACAAAAATTTAAAAAGCTATTCATCTTATCCAGATGAAGTGCAAAATCGAATAAAGAGTATTGCAGAATATCAAGGAAAATTTAAGGAAAGCAATAAAGTGGTTACATTTATATCCAATTTTCTGTTATTTCTGTTCGTACTATTTATATTAGGGTTGTTTATCAAAGAAAATGGCTTCACACATAATTTTCTTTGTTTAAGTATTATAGGACAGGGATTGAATATCTTTGACTTATTTATTGTAGACCTTTTATGGTGGCGGAATACAAAGCGTGTTCGTTTAAGAAAAATACCAGAAAAGGAATTGTATCAAAATCCGAAAAAGCATATAGAAGCGTTTATCAGAGCCTTTATTATGTATCTGCTAATTGCTCTGATAGACGGATATATATTGACACTTTTATAGGAATAGATATAAGTAAATCCCAGTTTAACAACTTCATATCCATACACACAAAGCAGTTAGTCTCAGGATTGACTGCTTTTTCATACCCAGAAAGGAGTGATTGTTTTATGCGTATGATTTGGAACAAAGGACACCGTATCAGAGCCAGCGACAAGAACCTTGTTTATCACTTTTCCATAGGAATGCTTTTGTTTGTATTCGTGGCAGTTTTCTTGCTACTGAATATCAAACAGTTTATGCGTACCGACTGGGAAGATTTCTGCTTGTTAGAGAATGGTCTGACGCTTTCCACTTACAACTTCATAACCTTACTGATAGCGGCTGGTGTTTGTGCATTGGTCGCTTTTCTCTATTATCGGTTTTGTTATGACAGTTTTAAGAAAATGCTTCATCGGCAAAAGTTAGCACGTATGATATTAGAGAATAAGTGGTATGAAGCAGAACAGACAAAAGAAAGCGGATTTTTCACGGATTTACCGAGTTCTTCCAAAGAAAAGATTGTCTGGTTTCCTAAAATCTATTATCAGATGAAAAACGGGCTGCTTCATATTCAATGTGAAATCTCTATGGGAAAGTATCAGGAGCAGCTTCTCAATCTGGAAGATAAGCTGGAAAGCGGACTGTATTGTGAACTGACAGATAAAGTGTTGTATGACGGATATATCGAATATACCCTGCTTTATGATATGGTCGCAAACCGTATTTCCATTGAAGAAGTCAAGGCGGAACATGGTGGACTAAAATTGATGAAAAATCTTATTTGGGAATATGACGCACTCCCCCACGCTCTGATTGCCGGTGGTACCGGTGGCGGAAAAACATATTTTCTGATTACTATCATAGAAACGCTGTTACAGACCAATGCGGTGCTTTTTATTCTCGACCCGAAGAATAGCGATCTTGCGGATTTGGGAACCGTTATGCCGAATGTTTATTATACAAAGGAAGATATGATAAATTGCGTTAATTCCTTTTATGAGGGCATGGTTTCACGCAGCGAAGAAATGAAACAGCACACCAACTACAAAACCGGCGAAAACTATGCGTATTTAGGACTGGCACCCCACTTTCTTATCTTTGATGAATATGTGGCATTTTTTGAAATGCTCGGCGCTAAGGAAAGTATGAACCTATTAAGTCAGTTAAAAAAAATCGTCATGCTTGGCAGACAGGCAGGATATTTTCTCATTGTGGCATGTCAAAGACCAGACGCAAAGTATTTTACAGATGGGATACGTGATAACTTCAATTTTCGTGTTGGCTTAGGGCGTATGAGTGAACTTGGATATGGCATGCTTTTCGGTTCTGACGTGAAAAAGAAATTTTTTCAAAAGCGTATCAAAGGGCGTGGCTATTGTGATGTGGGAACGAGCGTCATATCAGAGTTTTATACGCCATTAGTACCCAAAGGACACGATTTTCTAAAAGAGATTGGCAGACTTGCAAGGGAAAGGCAGGTTCTGTTTGAAGAACAAGGAAAGGACAATGACAATGTGGTGGAATAACGAAAACAATGCAAGAAGAAAGTACAGCACCAAAGCCGGTCGCGGTCAGCAACGCGTACAAGACCGCGTCAGACCGGCGTGTTGTGGTGCAGGGCTTGCCCTGCGCCACCGTCATTGCCCCTCGGTATCTAACAGAGGGCACAAAAAACAGGAAACAGTCGAAAAAAGTCATAAAAGACTGATAAACAGTGGACTTTTGCTTGTTTCAAGGCAAAGTGATAATGCCTGTAAAATATCACATTTGAAAAAGATGGGAGTGATAATAACTGAATGATAAAGAGTGGTTAGAAGCATTTAAGAAAAAGCGAGCCTTATATGGTGTTACACAATTACGACTTGCGGTTATGGCAGGTATCAGCCGTGAACATTTAAGTCGTATTGAAAGTGGCAAGGTATCGCTGACCTTAGAAATGAAAGAAAAATTATTGACAGCCTTAGAAAAATTCAATCCTGATGAACCACTATTTCTTTTGTTTGATTATGTGCGTATTCGATTTCCGACAATGGATATAAAGCATATCATCAAAGATGTTTTAAGACTCAATATCCAGTATATGTTGCATGAGGATTGGGCGTATTTCAGTTATACGGAACAATACTATATCGGAGATGTCTTTGTATATACTTCTGCTGATGAAGAAAAAGGTGTGCTGTTGGAACTGAAAGGTAAAGGCTGTCGGCAGATGGAAAGTTATCTGCTTGCACAGGAGCGGAGTTGGTATGATTTTCTGATGGATTGCTTGGTTGAGGGTGGCATTATGAAGCGTTTGGATTTGGCAATCAATGACAGAACCGGAATACTCAATATACCGGAACTGATTGAAAAGTGTAAAAATGATGAATGTGTTTCGGTATTTCGTCATTTTCGTTTCTATGCTTCGGGCGAGATTTCCCACCAGCGCGAACGTAATCACAAAGAAATGGGAACGACCATGTATATCGGTTCTATGAAAAGTGAAGTGTACTTTTGTATTTATGAAAAGAACTATGAGCAGTACATCAAGGCGGGTGTTCCTTTAGAAGAAGCGCCTGTGAAAAATCGTTTTGAGATACGATTAAAAAATGAGCGTGCTTATTATGCGGTGCGTGATTTGTTGACCTATTATGACGCGGAAAGAACGGCATTTTCTATCATCAACCGCTATGTGCGATTTGTAGATAAAGAAGAAAATAAACCTGTCAGCGAGTGGAAACTGAATGAAAAATGGGCTTGGTTTATCGGCGAAGGCAGACCGCCTTTGAAATTGACAACAAAACCGGAGCCGTACACATTAGGGAAAACATTACGCTGGATTTCAAGACAGGTTGACCCGACACTTCTTATGCTAGAAGAAATCGCAAAGAAAACAGGTGTCAATTACTTAAAAGAAATACGCCAGTACACAAAACTGACAGAAAAGCATGAGCAGATTATCCGTCAGCAGACAACAACGATGGAAGATATTGTTTTGAGTGATGAAGAAAGGAATGAGGAAGATGTGGGTATTTTTTAAGGATTTACTGCTGGTATCCGTTGGTATGGGTATCGGCGTAGTCCTGATGTGTATTTTACAAGTCGGCAAGGACGCTGATAATATGATGGAAGAAATGAAAGAAAGCGAGGCACAGTAAATGAATTTTGGACAGAATTTGTATCAATGGTTTTTAAGCAATGCACAATCTTTGGTGTTAATGGCAATTGTGGTTATCGGTATCTATTTGGGATTTAAGCGTGAATTTTCCAAACTGATTGGTTTCTTAATCGTTGCCTTAATCGCAGTCGGATTGGTATTCAATGCGGCTGGTGTAAAAGATGTGTTGTTAGAGTTGTTTAATAAGATTATTGGGGCGTAGAAAGTTATTGTTGATGTAATATGTGAATGGTATAATATGGATATGAAGAAAGCGACAAATTTGAATTTATCTAACAGTTTAGAATTAATGAACTAATAATTAAATAATCAGGAGGAAATGATGGAAAGTAAAGTATTTGATGTTGAAGCTGCTGGACTAACCTTTCCGTTTAAATTTTATACATTCGATTCTATACAAGATGACCTCAAAAAATTTTTGAGATCAAGTCAAGCAATACGATATGTCAATTTATAAAAATGGAGCCAAATTCGTCAAGACAAAAACGATAAGACAAAATTCTTTACTTATATTAAATTCTTTATTGACATAGAGACAAATAAAACATATGGTCTTATCGGTGGAAAAACTAATTATAATAGTCCAGATATTTCATTACATGATGAGAAAGAAAATGAGCGTAGATTTGGACGCCTATTCATAAAAAGTGGTAACTATAAAATGAGCGATATGATACTTGTTGTTCATCATAAAACAGTAGATGAAGACTCGATGCAAGCGTTTTTTATTGAAAGGTATGTTCAACGAAAATATAATCTATTTGATAGCTAAATCCCAGTTTGGCAATTTCATATCCCTACACACAAAGCAGTTAGTCTTAGGATTGGCTGCTTTTTCTATGCCTAAAATTAAGATTGGAGTGATGATATGAGCGATATTTTTAAGGATATGCAAACGAAAACAGGTTGTGAATACATTTCCGACCTGCCCTCTTACAAGAGAGTCATTTGGAAAGAACTGAAAAAACAAAATCTTTCCCAGTATGACAAAAAGCAGTTAGAGGATTTTTCCAACTATGTGTTTGGACTATCCTATGAAACTTTACAGGCTGTTATCAAGCAGCAGAAAGGACGTGAAAAACGAGTATGAAAGAATTACGTGTATGTATGGAAAGCGCACTTCCTGATAAAGAAGTGAAAAAAGCGTGGTTTACCTTACCGATTGATGAAGAAGATGTATTCGAAAAATTGGGTGTTGATGTGGAAAATGATGAGTATCGCATTATTGAAACCGATGTACCATTCAAGACAGATATTAAAGAAAATACAACTATATGGCGTCTGAATGATTTATTCTATACCTTTCTTACGCTGCCTCATTTTATGCAGTTAGATTGTGAGTTGTTGTTGGAACGATTGCCGAGTTTGGACTTGCTACACGCTTATCACAATGCAATCCATTTTTATGAGGGAGCAGTCAGTATGATCGAGGTGGCAAGGCGAAAAATGATAGAATACAATTCCGTTACAGAAGAAGCCATACATTATATGGACTTAGAAAAGTTTGCCGGGTATTTGGAAGAAAACGGACGCTTTCTAAAAACAGAGCACGGTATCTATCAGTTGCCGTAGAAATGAGGTGGTATGTATGACTGATGATATGCAGGTATATATCGCAAATCTTGGAAAATACAATGAGGGATATTTAGTCGGCGCTTGGTTCTCTTTTCCCATTGATGAGGAAGATGTGAAAGAAAAGATTGGCTTAAATGACCATTACGAAGAATATGCAATCCATGATACTGACAACTTCCCTGTGGAAATCGGGGAATATGTTTCTATCTCGGAACTGAACCAAATGTATGAAATGATGGAAGATTTGCCGGAGTACATTGTGGAATGTCTGGACGAGTTTGTCGGTCATTACGGCTCTTTGGAAGAAGTGGCAGAACATAAGGACGAGGTTTATTTTTACCCGGACTGTGAAACCATGACGGACGTTGCTTACTACTACATTGATGAATTAAATGTGCTCGGGGATATTCCGGAACGATTGCAGCCGTATGTTGATTATGAAGCCTATGGGCGCAACCTAGATATAGTCGGACACTTCATTGCCACAAGTCGTGGTATGTGTGAGATACCTGATTAAAATAAGAACGGATACGGACAGTCTGAAACATGGCTGTCTTTTCCTTTATAAAAAATAAAACGGAAAGGAGTTTTACTAAAAAGATATGAAAAAAATCAAGAGTTATACAGGAATATGGAACGTGGAAAAAGTGTTGTATGCTATCAATGATTTTAACCTGTCGTTTCCTGTTACCTTTACACAGATTACATGGTTTGTGATTACGGAATTTATCGTGATTGTATTTGCGGATATACCACCACTTTCCATGATTGAGGGTGCATTTTTGAAATACTTTGGTATCCCGGTGGCATTCACTTGGTTTATGAGCCAAAAGACTTTTGACGGTAAGAAACCATACAGTTTTCTAAAATCGCAGATATGTTTTTATTTTCGACCAAAAGTAACGTATGCAGGAAAAGCCGTAAAACTGCGTACAGAAACAATCAATGAAACGATTACGGCAGTAAGGAGTGTGACGTATGTTCCCGATTAAATATATTGATAACAACCTTGTGTGGAATAAGGATAATGAAGTATTCGCCTATTATGAACTGATACCGTATAATTATTCTTTCTTATCGCCTGAAGAAAAATTTATTGTGCATGACAATTTTAGGCAACTGATTGCACAGTCCCGTGAGGGTAAAATCCATGCGCTTCAGATTGCAACGGAAAGTTCCATTAAAAACATACAGGAACAGTCCAAAAAGTTAGTCAGCGGAAAACTTCGTGATGTGGCGATACACAAGATTGATGAACAGACCGACGCGCTTATCTCCATGATTGGCGATACACAGGTTGATTATCGCTTCTTTCTTGGATTTAAGTTGATGGTGCCTGATGAAACGCTCAATCTCAAAAATATCAAGAAGTCGGCATGGCTGACATTTCAAGAATTTCTCCATGAAGTGAACCATACGCTGATGAATGATTTTGTTTCCATGCCAAATGATGAAATCAATCGTTACATGAAGATGGAAAAGTTATTGGAAAATAAAATCTCTAGGCGCTTCAAGGTGCGTCGTTTGGAAGTGAGTGATTTTGGTTACTTGATGGAACATCTGTATGGCAGAGATGGCATTGTCTATGAAGAATATGATTACCCTTTGCCAAAGAAGAAATTGAAAAAAGAAACGCTGATAAAAACTTATGACCTGATACGACCGACAAGATGTCTGATTGAGGAAAACCAACGATATTTGAGATTGGAACATGAGGACAGTGAAACCTATGTTACCTATTTTACGGTTCATGCGATTGTTGGGGAATTGGATTTTCCATCAAGTGAAATCTTCTACTATCAGCAACAACAGTTCACTTTTCCGGTGGATACTTCCATGACGGTGGAAATCGTGGAAAACAGAAAGGCATTATCAACCGTAAGAAATAAGAAAAAGGAACTGAAAGATTTGGATAACCATGCCTTTCAATCTGGCAGTGAAACAAGTTCTAATGTGGTGGACGCATTAGACAGTGTGGACGAACTGGAAACAGATTTAGACCAAACCAAAGAAAGCATGTATAAACTGTCCTATGTGGTGCGTGTCTGCGCTGATGATTTGGACGAGTTAAAAAGGCGTGCTGATGAAGTGAAAGATTTTTATGATGATTTGAGTGTGAAACTGGTACGACCTGCCGGAGATATGCTCGGACTTCACTCTGAATTTTTACCAGCAAGCAAGCGTTACATCAATGATTATGTGCAGTATGTAAAAAGTGATTTCTTGGCAGGGCTTGGCTTTGGCGCTACGCAGCAGCTAGGAGAAAACACAGGCATTTATATCGGATATTCCGTAGATACAGGAAGAAATGTATATCTGCAACCCTCTTTGGCTTCGCAAGGGGTAAAAGGTACAGTTACCAATGCGCTGGCAGCCGCCTTTATCGGTTCGCTTGGCGGCGGGAAATCATTCTGCAATAATTTGCTTGTGTATTACTCTGTGCTCTTTGGCGGACAGGCAGTGATTTTAGACCCAAAATCCGAAAGAGGAAATTGGAAACAGACGTTGCCGGAAATCGCCCATGAAATCAATATTGTTAATCTGACAAGTGATAAAGAAAACGCAGGGCTTCTTGACCCATTCGTGATTATGAAAAATGTAGAGGACGGAGCGACTTTGGCAAAAGAAATCCTCACTTTTTTAACCGGTATTTCTACCCGTGACGGAGAAAAGTTTCCGGTGCTGATTCGTGCAATCAAAAATGTGAAAGATAGTGAGAACAGAGGACTTTTGAATGTAATAAAAGAATTGAGAAAAGAAGAAACGGTTATTGCAAATAATATCGCAGACCATATCGAAAGTTTTGTGGATTATGATTTTGCACAACTGCTATTCTCGGACGGTTCGGTTGAAAATGCGATCAGTTTGGATAATCAGCTCAATATCATTCAGGTGGCGGATTTGGTGCTGCCGGATAAAGATACTTCTTTTGAGGAATACACGACCATTGAATTGTTGTCGGTAGCAATGCTGATTGTCATTTCTACCTTTGCTTTGGATTTTATTCACAGCGACCGTTCTATCTTTAAGATTGTGGATTTGGACGAAGCATGGGCTTTCCTCAATGTCGCACAGGGAGAAACACTTTCTAACAAGTTGGTACGTGCCGGGCGAGCCATGCAGTCAGGTGTCTATTTCGTTACCCAGTCCGCTTACGATGTGTCAAAGGAAAGTCTGAAAAATAATATCGGCTTAAAATTTGCCTTTCGCAGCACCGACATCAACGAGATAAAACAGACCTTAGAATTTTTCGGAATTGATAAAGAGGACGAGAACAATCAGAAACGCTTGCGTGATTTGGAAAACGGACAATGCTTATTGCAGGATTTATATGGCCGTGTGGGTGTGGTACAGATACACCCCGTTTTTGAAGAATTACTCCATGCCTTTGATACAAGACCTCCGGTTATCAGAGATGAGGTGGTGTGATGAATGAAAGAGGGAAAATTTCAAAGATAACAAAAAAGAATATCAAATTTATCAAAAGATATATGACGAAACAAAAAGTGTTGCGTTTTATCAAAATGACGCTTCTTGTGATTGGAATAACGCTAATACTGCTCTCTTTACTTGGAACGGTGGCACAGGCAGCGGGATTGGTTGATGATACGGTCAGTGCAGAAAATCTCTACTCCAAATATCCGTTACAGAACTATACATTAGATTTTTATGTGGATAATTCATGGGGCTGGCTTCCATGGAACTGGCTTGATGGGATTGGAAAAAGTGTGCAGTACGGACTTTACTGTATTACCAATTTCATTTGGACGATCAGCCTTTATTTAAGCAATGCCACAGGCTATGTAGTACAAGAAGCCTATAAGTTAGATTTTATCAACGATATGGCAGACAGTATCGGAAAAAGCATACAGACCCTTGCCGGTGTAACACAGAACGGTTTTTCTTCGACGGGATTTTATGTGGGATTTCTTTTACTGATTATCTTGGTCGTAGGAATTTATGTTGCTTATACTGGATTGATAAAAAGAGAAACGAGCAAAGCGCTTCATGCCGTTATCAACTTTGTTGTGGTGTTTCTATTATCCGCGTCTTTTATTGCTTATGCACCGGACTATATCAAAAAGGTCAATGAGTTTTCCAGTGATGTGAGTACCGCAGCCCTTGATTTAGGAACAAAAATCATGCTTCCAAACTCGGATAGTGAGGGAAAAGACAGTGTAGATTTGATACGCGACAGTCTGTTTTCTATTCAGGTGGAACAGCCATGGCTACTGTTACAGTTTGGAAATTCCAACAAGGAAGAAATCGGCGTAGAACGTGTAGAGTCCTTAGTATCCATAAGTCCTGATGATGAAGATGGAAAAACACGGGAAGAAATCGTGAAAACAGAAATTGAAGATAATGACAACACCAACCTTACGATACCGCAGGTTATCAATCGTTTAGGCATGGTGTTTTTTCTTTTGTTCTTCAACTTAGGGATAACGATATTTGTGTTCTTGCTTACGGGTATTATGATTTTCAGCCAGATACTTTTCATTATTTTTGCCATGTTTTTACCTATCAGTTTTCTACTTTCCATGATACCGGGATATGAAAGCATGACAAAACAGGCAATCGTGCGTGTGTTCAATACGATTATGACAAGGGCTGGAATTACGCTCATCGTAACGGTAGCGTTCAGTATTTCCAGTATGTTTTATAACATTTCCACAGACTATCCGTTTTTTATGATTGCATTCTTACAGATCGTCTGTTTTGCGGGAATTTATATGAAACTGGGCGATCTGATGAATATGTTAGCCTAAATGCCAACGACAGTCAGGGCGTTGCACGTCGTATCTTCCATAGACCGTATATGTTTATGCGCCATAGGGCAAGACGAATGGAACGCCAAATGACACGGGCACCTCTTTAGGAGTTGCGGCAGGTACAGGGGCTATGGCTGGAAGTATGGCAGGAAAGCAAAATACACAGGCAAGTGAACAGCGTTCTCGCAATAATGTTTCCAAAGGCTCTATCAAAGATGTTCCGAAAAAGGCTGGCACTATGGTGGGCGCAGTTATGGATACGAAAAACAAAATGAAAGAGAAAGCCGGCGCCGTTCGTGAAAACATCAAGGATATGCCAATACAGGCGTCTTATGCGGTTCATTCCGCAACGCAACAGGCAAAACAAAGTGTATCGGATTTTAAGCGTGGGATCGTGCAGGAACGACGTACGTCTGAGCATCGATCGATGT
>ENA-OQIC01000249-OQIC01000249.1-human-gut-metagenome-genome-assembly--contig:-NODE-249-length-24575-cov-3.141239_pt1 | contig 24575 bp, 30 predicted proteins | sample MGYA00242572_ERZ504736 | MGnify/ENA primary metagenome ERZ504736 (study PRJEB26092, sample SAMD00036201) | human gut metagenome | host: Homo sapiens | study: EMG produced TPA metagenomics assembly of...
CAGAAGGCATAGAGAACAGTTTATCAGTATCATCAAACTCAACCACCTCTCCCAGAAGGAAGAATGCTGTTTTATCCGAAATGCGTGTGGCCTGCTGCATATTATGAGTTACCATAACAATGGTATAATCTTCTTTAACTCCATCGCCAGCTCCTCGATCTTGGAAGTTGAGATAGGGTCAAGTGCGGATGTAGCTCATCCATCAGAAGTACCTCCGGCTGAACCGCCAGTGCTCTGGCAATGCAAAGTCTCTGCTGCTGGCCGCCTGACATACCAAGTGCGCTTTTCTTTAATCTGTCTTTTACTTCATCCCAGATTGCTGCATCTCGGAGAGATTTTTCTACAATATCATCCAGCTTAGACTTGGAACGGATCCCATGTGTTCTTGGTCCATATGCGATGTTATCATAGATACTCATGGGAAAAGGATTGGGTTTCTGGAATACCATTCCCACTCTTTTTCTCAAGAGATTGACATCCATATCTCCGTAAATATCTTCACCGTCAAGCTGTACCTTACCGGTGATCACACATCCCTCAACAAGGTCATTCATACGGTTTAAAGATTTCAGAAGTGTAGATTTACCGCAGCCACTCGGTCCGATAAAAGCTGTGATTTCTTTCTCCGGAATTGCCATGTTATATTCTTTAGCGCATGGAATTTTCCGTAATGTAAGTTCATATTTTCAACTGTTATTTTTTCATTCTCACTCATCTTTCTTATCCTTTCGCAATTCGTTTGGCAACTGCTCCGGACAGGAAATTGATTACAAGAACAAATGCCAGAATAACAACTGCTGTCGCAGATGCCTGATTCATATGAAGCCCCTCACCTGACAGCACATACATATGAAGTGCCAGCGTACGTCCGGAACCCATCAGGTTCTTCGGAACCTCTGCAACTGTACCTGCTGTATAAATCAGGCTGCAGTCTCACCTATCACACGTCCGATGGCCAGAATCACACCTGCCAGAATACCGGGTACTGCTGACGGAAGGACAATGGTGAAAATCGTACGAAGCTTACCTGCTCCAAGTCCGAAGCTGGCTTCACGATAGGAATCAGGAACAGATTTCAGGGCTTCCTCCGCAGTACGCATGATCAGAGGAAGAATCATGATTACAAGTGTGAAAGCACCGGACAGAAGGGAAAGTCCCCAATGCAGTGCTGTTACGAAAAACAGCATACCGAAAAGACCATATACAATAGAAGGAATTCCTGAAAGTGTTTCTGCTGTAATACGGATCACATTTACAAGCTTACTTCCTTTTTTCGCATATTCTACCAGATAGATGGCTGCAAAGATTCCCAGCGGTGCTGCGATTACAAGTGAAACAACCGTCAGGATGAATGTGTTGATCAGAGAAGGAAGTAAGGAAAGATTCTCTGAATTATAAGTTAAACTGAACAAGTCTGTTGACAGATACGGTACGCCCTTGACCAGAATATATCCGATCAGGAAGAACAGTAATGCAAATGTCAGGACTGCACCTAAAAGGGTAAGCAATGCAAGAACACCTGATCCCGGATGCTTAATATATGCCTTCATCTGATCTGAGAAAGAAGACTCATTCTGCTTTTTTTCTTTGGACAAATCAATTGCCACTGCTGTATCAATTTGCATGTTCTGCCCTCCTGTTCAGTAAAGAAAGACTCAGGTTAATGATAAGGATAAAGATAAACAACACTACTGCTGTTGCAATCAGTGCTTCCCTGTGAAGACCTGTTGCATAACCCATCTCAGTAACAATGTTTGCAGTCATAGTACGGACACCTTTCAGGATTCCCTGTGGCATTCTCGGCTGGTTACCTGCAACCATTACAACTGCCATTGTCTCACCGATCGCACGACCGATTCCAAGCACTACAGCTGCCAGAATACCTGATTTTGCTGCCGGAAGCATGACAAAAAAGATGCTTCTCTCCTTGGTTGCTCCCAGTGCCAGTGAACCTTCGTAATAACTCTCAGGTACGCTGCGGATCGCAGATTCCGTAACTCCGATGATAGTCGGCAGGATCATCATTCCAAGCAGAACACAGGCTGCCAGCATACTGGTTCCTGTTCCGCCGAAAATCTGTCTGATCAGAGGAACAATAAGAATCAGGCCAAAGAAACCATATACAATAGAAGGTACACCTGCCATCAGTTCAATTCCTGATTTCAATGGTCTGTAAATTTTCTTCGGGCAGTAACGTGCCATAAAAACAGAAGTAAACAACGCAATAGGCACCCCCAGAAGAATGGCACCTGCAGTTACATAGATACTTGCTACGATCATTGGAAGGATTCCAAAAATATCATTTGACGGCTTCCACTTTGTTCCCAGCAGGAACTTCAGCGGACCGATTTTCCCGATAGCCGGGACACCATTTGCAAACAGAAATGCACAGATCAGAAACACTGCCAGCACTGAAGTACAGGCTGCGATCAGAAATACACATTTCATTGCTTTTTCTTTAAAGTGGTTCATTCATTACACCTTTCTTTCCCTGTATCAAAAATCATAACCTGTCACTTTTGCAATAATTCTCAGAATATGGTTTTCAACATGCAAACAGCCCGCCTGCTGTACTATTTCATTCACAGGCGAACTGCTCTGAAACTAAATCTGTTACATTATTTAGCAAGATCTTCCCATGTAGTAGTCTCGCCTGTGTATACAGCCTTTACCTGATCGCTTGTAAGTTCATCAACATCATTGTCTTTGTTTACGATAACTGCGATACCATCTCTTGCGATAACTGTAGCTGTAAGACCAAGGTCTTTCTCTTCATCCTTCAGTCACGGGATGCCATACCGATATCTACTGTTCCTTCTGCTGCCATGTTTACACCTGTTGTGGAATCACTCTGCTGAACTTCTACAGTTACGTCTTTGTTTACTGCTTCATAGCCTTCTGCAAGTTTCTCCATAACCGGTGTTACTGAAGAAGAACCTGCAACTACTACTTTACCGGAAACTCCGTCTGCTGCTTCATAAGCCTTAGCATCTGCTGCTTCTTTGATATAACCGTTGTCCTCTACGATCTTCTGTCCGTCAGAGCTCATAATGTAGTTTACAAAATCCTTTGCTGCATCGCTTTCTTTATCAGATGTAAGGATGTTGAATGGACGTGCGATCTTGTAAGAATCATTGGAAACATTATCTACAGTAGCTTCTACGCCGTCGATCTTAACTGCCTTTACTGGATCATCCAGAGAACCAAGTGAGATATAACCGATTGCATTTTCATCACCTGCAACAGTTGTCATCATAACAGATGTGCTGTTTGTTACACTTGCTTCATCTGTAGTCATATCTACTTTCTCACCGTCTTTTTCTTCTTCAATTCCAAACAGTTCTACGAATGCTCCACGTGTACCGGAACCATCCTCACGGGATACAACTGTGATGTCTCCGCTTGCTGCACTTACGATTGTTGTGAAAGCTGTTGCTCCGATAACTGCTGCTGTAAGGATTGTTGCGATTTTTTTCTTCATGATAATTTTCTCCTCTTCCCATGAGCCATGTTTTTAATATAAAGTGAAAGGCTCATTTCCTTTTTAATATCTTTATGTTTTATAACTTGTTGCCTCATTTACAAGTGCTATTATAGAAATCCAAAGTTAAATGTAAAACCACGCTAAAGTAAAATCTTTGTAAATTGAAAATTTTTGTGAAGGTTGTAAAAACAGGTTCAAGGTGCTATCATAAACTATATCTTCAAGTCCCCACCCACTGCTTATTACTTTTCGCAAGTCAAGCAGGGGACTTACTTGATTCGGTTAAAATTTATACACAGGAGGATTTTATATATGGAAAATTTAAGATGTGAAAAAGCAGTAGAAAAGAAACATAACGGCTATAACTGTGCACAGGCTGTGGCCTGTTCTTTCTGTAAAGAGGCATCTATGGATGAGGATACACTCAAAAAGATCACACAGGGATTCGGTGCAGGTCTTGGCACTATGGCCGGTACATGCGGAGCAATCTCCGGTGCTGCAGTTGTAGCTGGACTTATTAACCAGGACAAAGCCGGAACCTCTCAGACTGTCCGCTCTGTCATGAATCAGTTTAAACAGCAGAATGGAACTGTAATATGTAAAGACTTAAAGGGTGTGGAAACCGGAAGGGTAATCCGCTCCTGTGATGACTGTGTCAGAGATGCGGTGAAATTTCTGGAAGACGCATTAAAATCAGAAAATTGATTTCAGGCAGATATTCGCAATGCATAAATACCAACGCAAAAGGAGCTATGCAGGTAGTGTAAAATAGTTTGTGTTTTTTGGTAAAAAATAACTCCTTTTTGGTAAGAATTCAGATATGACAATTCTTATCGAAAAGGAGTATTTTTTATGGCAGTTGCAAAAGAACAAATTCGACAGATCATCTCAGAAAACAACATTAATAGCGTTGCAGATATATACACGCTTCTGAAAGACAGTTTCAAGGATATCCTGCAGGAGCTGATGGAGGCAGAACTGGATGCAACTCTTGGCTACGAGAAAAACCATAAGGGAGATCTACAGACAGACAATAAAAGAAATGGTCATTCTACAAAAAACTTAAAGAGTCAATACGGTGAATTTCAAATCGACGTACCAAGAGACCGTAACGGTGAGTTTGAACCAAAACTCATCCCTAAATACCAGAGAGATATTTCCGGGATTGAGGAAAAAGTGATCTCTTTATATGCCCGTGGTATGAGTACACGTGACATCCACGAGCAGCTCCAGGATCTTTATGGGATTGAGCTATCAGCCGAAATGGTCAGCAAGATCACAGACAAGATACTTCCTCAGGTTAAGGAATGGCAGTCCCGTCCTCTGAACCCGGTTTATCCGTTTGTCTTTATGGACTGTATTCATTATAAAGTACGTGAGGATGGCAGAATCCTGAGTCGTGCTGCGTATGTAGTTCTTGGCGTTACAGTGGAGGGATACAAAGATATCCTCAGCATCACAGTAGGCGCAAATGAAACCAGCAAGTTCTGGCTTGGGATGCTTAATGATCTTAAGAACCGCGGAGTAAAAGATGTCCTTTTCTTCTGCGTGGATGGTCTTCCGGGTTTAAAGAAGCTATTCAGGCAGTTTATCCGCAGGCAGAGATCCAGAGATGTGTGATCCATATGCTACGCAATTCTTTCAAATATGTAAATTATAATGATCTGAAAAAGTTTTCCTCGGATTTCAAAGAAGTGTACAATGCTCCGAACGAAACAGCCGCTTTAACAGAGCTGGAGAACATGAAAGAAAAATGGGGGAAGAAATATCCGTACGCGATCAGTAACTGGGAAAATAATTGGGAAGATGTAAGTTCCTTTTTCCAGTTTTCTAATGATATCAGACGCATTATGTACACGACAAATATCATAGAAGGATTAAACCGCCAGTATCGGAAAGTCACGAAAACGAAAAGCGTATTCCCAAGCGATTCTGCATTGGAAAAGATGCTGTATCTTGCCAGCGAGAACGTAGTCAAAAAGTGGACGCAGAGATACCGGAACTGGGATCAGGTATTGAATCAGCTGATAGTCCTTTACGGAGAACGGCTTACTGCTTATCTGTAAGAGAAAAGAAAAGCAGGAATGGGGAAGCTCTTTTAAGCCCCTCATTCCTGCTCTCTGTCTATTCCTTCGGCATTTATATTATTGCCAGAAATTTCCGATCCTATTCCAGAGGTCGGGTGTGGGCAGAGCCCACAAAAGGCAATAATCATGATGCCTTACTTGTTATGCAAAAAAATCGAAAATGATGTATATAATTTTCCTACATGGCAATACTGTAAGTACAAAGATATATTCGACAGCCGCATAATCATTAATTCGACAGCAAAATTTTACATATCTATTTCTTATCAGAAAGATTTACTTTCCATAGACACAAGAATTTTTACACCCTCGCTATGCACGTATAATGTGCATAGCCTCTTTTATGATTAGCTTGATTAATGCTCCCAGTTCCCAATTAATTTTATATCTGTAATTTACTTTCACTACTTGTTCACAGTCATCTGCTGTTCCTGAACTTTTTTTATTTCTTCCAGAGGCAAGTTCAACATCTTCGAAACTTCTTCTGGAGTTTTTCCACTCATGAGAGCCCCCAGAATCATTCCCTCATGACGGCCTTGCTGTATTCCTCTTTCATAAATCATATCTCCAAATCCTGTCATTTTGCTCGCCTCCTCCTGAAATGGTTCTGACCATTCTATATGTGAATATCTTTGTATTCTCTTTATATCACCAGTAAAAAGCCCTTTCAGATAATCAAATATTCCTTTTTCTTCTGCTTCTTTTCCCAGTCGGATTATAATTACTGTTAAGAGATCATAATCTCCTCAGGTTCATCTGCTACCCCTATAATATCCTTCTTCGAAAAAGAGTATTCCGTCAATGTATTCTGCAGTTTCTTTGGCACATCCTCTGCACAGATCCATATGGAATAACATTTTTCCAACTTTGAATAATCTGTAGTCTGCGTAATAGTACTTAACTGAGATGAAAGGTCTCTGGCCACATAATATACTGCACGTTTTAATATAGGGTATGACGGATTACTTGGACGGTAGCTTTTCTGCGCTTCCATATCAATATGTAAATTCACTCTTATTTTCTCTGTAGATAACTTTGGATTTATTATTTTAAACCGAATATCAAACCTCACCAGTTTCTCCACAAGAGATGAGAGTTCACTGTCTTCTTTTGTTAATCTCAGATCCTTTTCTACATTTGGTATATCACTTACGAAATCATCTTTTGTAATAGAAGAAATGTCTAAGCACTGTAGAATTTCTTCCTGTGAGCACGTTTTAAACTCCGGCACTGTCATCTGCAAAATGGGAATGATAATCTCCTTATTGCTCATAAGTTGTTTCATTCCTGCATCATACTCCGCGCCAGTCACTCCGGACGTATATACGTCCATCTTCGTCTCATCACGCATGATTTCTCCTCTCCGGGGAACTGGAACTGTTTTTCTTTTGTATATGGATATATTAACATGAAACCTGAACCTTACAATTCTTCCATAACATTCTCTTGCAAAATCGCCCTTTCCAATTTATGATATATCTATCTGGAACAATAATGGAGGAAGTAATTACCTGTAAATAGTTACGATAAATCTATACGAGGAGAATGTCTATGAAAGTTTTAGTTTACCGCAAATGCAGTACCTGCATGAAAGCCCTGAAATGGCTGGACGAACACAATATCAATTATGAAGAACGGGCTATTAAAGAAGAAAATCCTACTTACGAAGAACTGAAGAAATGGTACGCAAAAGTGGTCTTCCACTGAAGAAATTCTTTAATACAAGTGGGATGCTCTATAAGGAAATGGGATTGAAAGATAAGTTAAAAGATATGTCTGAAGATGAACAGCTGAAGCTTCTTGCCACAGACGGAATGCTGGTGAAACGACCGCTGGTGATCGGGGATGACTTTGTACTTACCGGATTTAAAGAAAAAGAATGGATCGAGGCTATGCACGTGTGATGTGCATAGTCTCTCCTTTTTATTCAAATTTAATTGTTGTATTTGTTTCAGAAGCCTTATAAATTGCTTCCAGAATCTGGGTTATGCAGTACTTCTACTGTTCCTTTCATTTTCTGATTTATATTTATCTATGTTCTTTCTGGATATAATTTTATTTAAGTTTCCCACGGATCTTTGGTCCTGCCACCTGGATCATGATCACGATCAGCAGTATCATTCCTTTGATTGCATTATTGATCAGGGAATCCATCTTCAGGCTGACAATAATCTTATCGATAACTGTATAGGACATAGCTCCAAACAGGATCCCCAGGCATCTTCCTTTTCCACCGGACATGCTGATGCCGCCGAGAACAACTGCTGCGATGGCGTACATCTCATAGCTGGTTCCTGTTGTTGCCGGGTCGCAGGATGCGTTCATGGCAATCCAGAGAAATGCTGCTACACCTACCAGTGCACCACAGATCGCAAATACAGAGACCTTCATGGCTGCAACATTGATGCCTGCCATTCTCGCACCTTTGAGGTTGCTTCCTACTGCATAGACTTTCTTGCCATATTTGGTACTTGTAGTAACAAATACAAACAGGATAGTCAGCACGATCAGAACGATTCCCACATACGGGATGCTGGCTGCTTTTCCATTTCCCATGTTGTAGAGCATCTGATAAGAGTTTTTGTCAGATGCCATCTTATACACAGAACTTCCATTTCCAATGAGTACTTTATCCATATGCTGGCAGAAATACTGTGCAAAAGAACGGTACATCAGCATAGTTGCCAGAGTTACGATAATGCCGGCATTTCCACCAGACCTACCATCACTCCGTTTACCAGACCGCAGAATGCACCAAACACGATTGCGAATAAAAATGTCAGCAGGATACTGTCTGTCATGTTAAAAATAATAACAGAAAATCCACCGTCCAGTGCCAGCATGGCGCCTACAGACAGATCAATCTCTCCTGTCAGGCAGACCAGTCCCATACCAATTCCGATAATTCCGATAACTGCGGAATGGCGGAATACATTCATAACTCCGCTCCAGGTAAGTCCGCTGGATGTAAAAGCATATACGATAAAGATTGCAATAAATACCAAAATATAACTGTATTCTCCGCAGAAGCTCATGATTCCTGCAGAAGCTGATTTTTTCTTGTTCATTATGATTCTCCCTTCTGCGCTGCATTTGTGGAATACAGCATTACTGTTTTTTCATCAATTTCTTCGTGCTGCAACATCTTTATAATCGTCCCTTCATAAAATACAGCACAGCAGTCCGCCACTTTGGCAAGTTCCGGGATTTCCAGTGTGTTGATCAGGATTGTTTTTCCGGCATCTGCCAGTTTCAGAATCAGTTTATAGATTTCTGCTTTGGCTCCTACGTCGATTCCCTGTGTCGGATTGTCCAACAGGAGATACCTGCCTCTGTATTTAACCAGCGGGCAAGAAAAACTTTTTGCTGGTTTCCACCGCTTAATGACGTGATCGGATCCTTGGGATCTGCGGCTTTTATGGAAAGCAGCTTTTTGTATTTCTCATAACGCTCTCTTTCTCTTCCGGCAGAGATTAGTGGTTGTCGGGCAGACAGAACCTGTTCTGAAAGATACATATTTTCCAGAATGCTCATATCTGGGATTACGGAATTCTCTTTTCGGTTAGAAGCCAGCATGGCAATTCCTGCTTTCATCGCTCCCTGAATACCATGTATTCTGCATTCTTTTCCAGAAACTTTCAAAGTTCCGCCTGTCACCGGTACTGCTCCGAAAAGTCCCTGAAGCAGTTCGCTGCTTCCTGATCCTTGCAGTCCTGTCAGACCTACAATACTGCCTTTTTTTACTGTAAGATTTACATTGGAAAATCCATGTCCGGACAGCCCATTTAACTCCAGAACGTTTTCTCCCAGCTCCCTTTTCTGGTAAACCTCCTGATGTGAAAATTTCTCTCCAACCATCAGACCAGTTACCTCTTCCTGTGTAATTTCTGAGAGCTTTCCGCTTTTTATAAACTCACCGTTTCGCAATACTGTATATCGGTCAGCAATCCGGAAAATTTCCGGCATCTTATGGGAAATAAATATAAATGCTGTGCCTTTCTCTTTCAGACGGCGAATAATCTGGAACAGGTGCTCTACCTCATCATTATTCAGTGAGGTAGTCGGCTCATCCAGGATCAGCAATTTTGCCTGGAAAAACAGTGCCTTGGAAATCTCCAGCAGCTGTTTCTGGCTGGTCTTCAGATTTTCAACCTTTTCTTCCGGTTCAATCTCCACTCCGAGTTCTGTAAAGAGCTGCTGTGTTTCCCGGATCATCCGCTTCTTGTCCAGTATCCCTGTTTTCTTTTTGTATTCTTTCATAAGAAAAATATTCTCATAGACTTTCAGGTCATTGAACAGGTTCAGTTCCTGGTGAACGAATGCGATCCCAAGTTTTTCGGACTGCTGGATCGTCATTTTTCTTATCTTTTTTTCATTAAATTCAACTTCGCCGCTGTCTGCCGGAAAGACACCGGCAAGAATGTTCATCAACGTTGATTTTCCGGCACCATTTTCTCCCAGCAGCGCATGGACTTCCCCTTTTTCTATCGTCAGCTGTACCTGCTTCAGGACGGGGATCCCGTTAAATGATTTGCAGATATCCTTCATGCACAATAGGCTCATTTTTTCCTCCTTCACCCCTCAATGAATAATAAGCAACTGTAAACGACTATATGGGACCGTCCCATTAAGGGCGATTAAGGGACGGCCCCACTGTGTTAAAAAATATGACTTGGGTTTTATGATATCATCAATCTGTTGTTTTAGAATGATGGATAATCCTTTACATTGTCAGAATTTACGATCTCGCATGCGATGACATGATCCTGCTCTACTTCTTCACCGTCAAGGTGATCTACCATATCCTGAATTGCAGTCTGGATCATTGCAGGGCTGTAAGTTACGGAAACAATTCCACCGCACTGCTCTGCGATATCCTGGAAACTTTCACCTCTCATTACTGCATACAGTTCGTCAAGTCCGCCGCATCCTGTAATGTATGGTTTGTTTCCAAGGAATGCTTCTTTCGTAGCGTCATCGATTCCGCCACCCTGAAGTGCTTCCAAGATTCCCATTGCAAGTTCATCATCTTCTGCATAGAACCATTTAATATCAGCATTTGCACTGTCACCAAGAAGAGATTCAAAAGAAGTCTTTGTATCAGAACGGCTCCAGTTCATTGCTCCGGAATAGGTGATGGATTTTAAATCATCCTCTGTCCATTTCTTGTCATCTGCGATTGTTTCACCGTCGTATTCCAGTTCACCTGTCAGGTATTCTGTGAAACCACTGTCACGAAGAGAAGTTACAGAAGAAGTGTCTCCCTCATATACATAAACTGCTTCGCCCGGTGTCATTCCTTCGGATACGAAGTATGCTGCTGCGGCAGCTCCGATTCCCTCATTGTCACCTTTTACATTGGAAACTGCACTTGAGGAAACGCCGTCAATGATACGGTCAAATGCAACATAAGGGATTTCTGCGTCTACTAACTGCTGGATTGCAGACTGAACTGTGTCATCGATTGGCTGGATAACAACTGCAATATTGTCTTCTCCGGAAGCTACGATATCTTCGATATTAACAATCTGCTCTGCTGCATTTGCAGATGTGATCAGTTCTGCGGTATATTTGCCGTCGTTGTTTACTTCTTCCACTTTCTCTTTCGCGAAGTTGCAACAGAACCTGTCCATCCGTGGTCTTCCGGTGCTGTCAGTACATAAATATGTGTGGCGTCATCTGCTGCATATACGCATACGCCTGCGCTAAGACTTCCTGCTGCCATTGCAGCTGCTGTTAAAATCGCTAATGTTTTTCTCTTCATGATTATTTTTCTCCTTTTCTTTCAAACTCTGTTATGACCGGTAAAACGGTCTGTCAAATAGATAACTGTTTTCTTAACCTACAAAGTTTCTTAGATATTTTGCACTTAAGTCAAGCGGATATTCGCAATTGAAGCAGGGGACTTACTTGATTCGGTTAAATAAATGATGATTCTTTAATCAGTTCTTATCAAGTCAGCTTCCTGATCCATTTATAACTTCTGAATCTCAGGAACACAGGCACACATTTAAACAGCTGATCCGACTGGACAGCTACAACTACCCATTCCACCGGAAGTTTCCATACAAACGCAGCCAGGAAAGACAGGGGCATTACAATTCCCCATGTTGAGATCAGATTCATATACATCTGGAATTTTGTATCTCCGCCGCCCTGAATAACACCTACAGAAACCGGCATCTGATAAGACATTCCCACCATGACCACACTCATGACTATCATCAGATGGTCTGCAAGGATTGTTGCCTCCTCTGTGAGATTATACATAGACAGCAACGGTTTTCTCAGCATAAGTAAAACTATTGCCAGTATAATTCCTATGGAAATATCGATCACTGACAATGTCCGTCCAACAGCCTTCACTTCATTTCTGTCACCCTGACCGATAGACTTTCCGATCACTACAGAGGAAGCAGAAGCGATCGCTACTACTATTACTTTTAAATACTGAAAGAACGTTGTTGCTACGGAATTTGCTGCAATCGCATCTGATGAAAGATGTCCCAGTATTGCAGTCTGCATAGGGATTGAAATTGCCCAGACCAGTCCGGAAAGGATGACAGGAGTGGATACTTTAATAAAATCCCTGCACAGTTTTCTGTTCTCAGCTGTGAATGTTCCTCTTAAGAAGCCACCATCAAATACCCGGACTTTCTTATCAATCTTTGCCACATAAAACAGAACAATCAAAAACTCCAGGCTTCTGGCTGTCAGTGTTCCTATTGCAGCACCTTTAATCCCCATTTCCGGAAATCCAAAATGCCCGAAGATCAATGTATAATTAATTCCGCCGTTTACGATCAGAGATATCACAGAAACAACAAATGAAATCTGTACTGTCTCCACACTTCTCAGCATGGAGATCAGAAGATTGCTGATCAGAAATAAGACAAACGTCCATTTCAATATCTTAAGATAAGTCTGACCTTCCATAATAATATCCGGTGATGTTGTGAACAGGCCAAGCAATTGTTCCGGAAATGCCGAGCATATGACAAGGATGATCATCGCTGCCAGCAGACTGAATATCAGTACAATTCCTGTCAGTTTCCTGATCGCATATGTATCTTTTTTTCCCCAATACTGGGAACTCATTACGATCAGGGCATTTCCGATTGCAATGGCAAGCTGATTTACAACAAAGAAGATCTGATTCACAGTAGCTGCCCCGGAAAGTGCATTCTGATCATAGCTTCCAAGCATCATATTATCCAGCATATTCACACTGTATGCCACCAGATTCTGCAGCGCCACAACCAACATTAACCTGAAAAACACCTTATAAAAATTTTTGTCCTTTGTAAAAAATGTCTCCATATTTTATAATCCCTCATTAAACAAAAAAGGTCAGAAACCTTTATCTGATTTTTGACCTCAAAGACTATACCTTATTATAACTTTTTTTCCAAGCCTAGAGCGTGTTTGAAAAATGCTTTCCGCAAGATGCGCGTCATAATTTGTGGGAATGATTTTTCAAACACGCTCTAAGACTATTCTTATACTAACACTAAAAGACAAGTCTTACAATTCTTTTTTCGGTCTTCGCAGAAATACTGAAACCAGTCAAGCTGCTGTTTACACACCACTATCCCGAGACATACAAGCCAAAATTCCATTGCCGCAGGCAATCTGGAATGAATTTTGGCTATGTTACTGAGAACGGAGTGAACAGTAACGATTAATGAACATCTACCCATGTATGAGTTTGTGCTGATTTAAGGATTGCATCTGAAATCAGTTCTATTTCATATCCATCTTCAAAATTCGGGCTTGCCTGTGTATCGTTTGCAATAGCATTGAAGAAATCATAACATTCTACAATTTTAGTTTCTGTATAACCAATACCAAGAGCAGGAATCGGCCACAGTCCATTTCCATATGGATGATTTGGTCCTGTATAAATGGTTCTGAATCCTCGACGATCGTCCGGATCACTGGCAAAGCATACCTGCAGCTCATCTCGACGTTCATAATTGAAATATAAAGAGCCTAATGTTCCGTGGATTTCAAATGTAATATAATTATTTCTTCCCCATGCATTTCTTGTTGCTTCAATGCTTCCAAAGGCTCCATTTTCACATTCGATCATAAACATACACTGATCATCTACATCTACTGCTTTTCTCGGTGTATCCTTGTTGAGACGTGCATTTCCAAGACTATCGGTAAGTCCGCTCTGAACCGGACGTTCCGGAATATAGGTTGCTGTTCTTGCATTTACCTTTTTAAAGTCTCCTACCAGAAATCTCAGCATATCTACCACATGAGTTCCTATATCACCAAGAGCTCCGCTTCCGCAAATATTTTTCTGGAATCTCCAGGACAGCGGAGATTCCGGATCAGCTGACCAATCCTGTAAATAAGTTCCTCTGAAATCAAGGATCTCACCAATAGCGCCTTCTTCAATATATTTTTTAGCCAGCTGAACAGCCGGTGTTTTTCGATAGTTGAAAGCTACTAATGTTTTAATATTATTTTCTTTTGCAGTAAGATACATTTCTCTGGCCTGATCAACAGTTAATGCCAGTGGTTTTTCACAGATAATATGTTTTCCTGCCTTTGCAGCTGCAATTGCAATTTCAGCATGAACATTATTCGGAGTGCAGATATCCACAACATCAATCTCCGGATTATTTACAACATCATGCCAATCTGTAGAATAAGATTCAAAAGCAAACTTATCTTTAGCTTCTCTGGCAATTGCTTCATTCATATCAACGATCATCTTTTTGACCGGAATGATTGGTGCCGGCCAGAAAAACATAGGCATACCAGCATATGCAATGGAATGAGCTTTAGCCATAAATCCTGCACCAATCAAACCGACATTCATTTTTTTAGGACTTGCATTATTCTGATCCATTTTTATTCTCCTTTCCGTCCGGCTGCGAAATCAACCAACGAAATTTCTTAAATATTTTGCTGACAGCTTCACTGCTTTTTTAGCATTATCAAGACTGCCTTCAAAAGCCTTATCTTCTACTTCAATTACACTGTAGCCCTGATAACCAATGTCTGTTAATGCTGATACATATTTGCCCCAGTCAACATCTCCAAGACCACATAATTTCGGTGACATGTATTTCAAAGGATATGCCATAATACCAACATCATTTAATTTATCCTGGTATATTTTGATATCTTTGTAATGCACATGGAAAATCTTATCTTTAAACTCATAAATTGGTTTAATGTAATCAATCTGCTGCCATACAAAATGAGAAGGATCATAATTTATGCCAAGATTATCGTACGGAAGTACTTCAAATACTTTTCTCCAGTTTTCCGGAGAAGTCATCAGATTCTGTCCTCCCGGCCATTCGTCTGCAGTAAACCACATAGGACAGTTTTCAATAGCGATTTTTACGCCTTTTTCCTTCGCATATTCCAGGATCGGAGGCCATACTTCTTTTACAATTTCCAGGTTTTCTTCAACATTTTTGTCCGGTACTCTTCCAAGAAATGTTGTAACCATATTTACATTTAACATACTGCTGGCATCTATCAATGCATAAATATGATCAATATACTGTTTTCTCTTTTCCAAATCCGGATCAAGTGTATTTGGATAGTATCCCAGAGATGAAATCTCTACATTTCTCTCTTTACAGTACTGGATGATTTCTTTAGCTTTTTCTTCTGTTAATGCTTCCGCATCAATATGACATACACCAGCATAGCGTCTCTTAGCCCCACCTGTATTTGGCCAGCAGGCAACTTCAAGACATTCCAGCTGATTCTCTGCTGCAAAGTCAACTGCTTCTTCAAATGTTGTACCTTCAAGAATTGCTGTTAAAAGTCCAAACTTCATAGTCAATTTCCTTTCATCAAATATTTACATCAACACTCTGATTTGTCTCACTTGAAAGCCTGGCTGCCTCCAGAATTTTCATTTGACGTATGGTATCCTCCGTTTTCACCAGGAACTCTCCTTCTCCCTTCAATGCAGCAATAAGACTATTCCAGAAACACATAGTCGTATCGCCTTCATTTGGCAGAGGAATTTTCTCTTTATAAAGATTGTCCAGAGGTGCTAACGTCAGACTGGGCGCAACGCTTCCCCTTTTCGATAACTCTTCAACATCTACTTCTGTTTTCAGACGAACAATGCTTCCGTTTTCTCCTGTCATATCATCCAGACGCAAAGTTCCTCTGTTGCCAAGTGCAAACCATCGCGGCATTTCACATAAAGCAAATGTTGTCAAGACGATTTTTGCATATACATTATTTGAGAATGTTAAATTTAATTCCACATAATCTTCGACATCTTCTACAAGAATTGATCTCAGCCTGCATTCGATGCGAATCACCTTCCTCCGGAAACAACTGTAAATATTGGTCGATCAGATGTGTTCCCCAATCGTTCAATAAGCCTCCACCGGATTTTTCTCTGCCACGCCATCCGAAAAGGATTCCTCTTTCTCCATGAACACGTGACTCTATGGTATGCACATCACCGATCACATGGCTGTCGATTACTTCTTTTAACATCAGATAATCTCTGTCAAAGCGTCTCGGCTGATGTACTGTGAATTTTTTTCCTGTTTTATCAGATATAGCAATTATCTCTTCAAGTTCTTTCATATTCATGGCCACCGGTTTCTCACATAAAACGTGGAAACCGGCAGTCATTGCCTGAGTGGCATAATATGCACGTTCTTCGATTTTAGTTGCCACGATGACAAGATCCATAGTTTCTTTGAAAAATGTTTCCAGCTGTCTTTCCGAATATACATGATATCCATCAGACAGACCTTCTTCTCGTCGTCTTTGTTCTTTATCAAGAATTGCAACTACACTTGCCTGACCACTTTGAACTATCTTTTTTTTATGGAACTGGCCCATATAGCCATATCCGATTATTCCAACTCTTATCATCGCGTTTTTCCTACTTAATTACGCACATTTATTTAACTTTAACCCAGGAACCTGTTTCATTGGACTCAAGAATTGCATCACAAACTCGATCCAGTCTGTATCCAACACCAAAGTTAGTAGATGGCTGATATCCTTCCACAATTGCTTTTCCAAATTCATACATTTCAATTGCTTTTAACTCACCATATCCAATATTCATACCCGGAATGTTCCATGTTACATCGCCATGTGGGTTTGCAGGACCTGTGTAGATTGTTTTAAATCCTCTTTCTCCATCCTGATCTTCCATTCCATAGCATACATTCAGCTCATTCAGACGTTCATAGCACCAGGAAATGCTTCCCTTTGTTCCATGAACCTCTAATGTAATATAGTTGTTTCTTCCCCATGCCATTCGTGTTGCTTCGCAGCTTCCGATAGTTCCATTTTCAAATTTCAGAAGTGTTGTTACCTCGTCGTCAACATCAACCGGTTTTCTCTTTGCATCCGGTCCTAATTTTACAGTACCAAGAAGGTCAACTCCGCCCTCCTGTACCGGACGTTCAGTGATATATGTTTTAACAATAGAAACAACTTCAGAAATATTTCCTGCAAGATACTGAGCAATATCCAGTGCATGTGTAGCAATATCACCAAGTGTTCCTGATCCGGCAGTTGCTTTTTCAAATCTCCAGGATAATGGAGAAGATGGGTCTGCAGACCAGCTCTGAAGATACTGAGTTCTGATATTTGTCAGCTCGCCAAGTCTTCCGGATTCAATGATCTTTTTCGCTTCATCAATTGCAGGTACACGACGGTACTGGTAACCATTCATGGAAACTATACCTTTTTTCGCTGCCTCTGCTGCTGCTTCAGCCATTGCTTTCGCATCTTCGGTTGTGGATGCGATCGGTTTTTCACAGATTACATGTTTTCCGGCTTTTAATGCTGCAATGGAAACTGCTGCATGTTCACTATTAGGTGTACAAACACTTACAATATCGATTTCAGGATCATTGATAATATCCATCCAGTCTGTACATGCTTTTTCAAATCCATATCTTTCTTTGAAATCCTCTGCGATTTCAGGAACAATGTCGCATACTGTTTTAAATACAGGGATAAATGGTGCATCTGTAAAAAGTTTTGGCATGTTTGAAAATGCTACCATGTGTGCTTTTCCCATAAAACCAGCGCCTACTAAACCAATGTTCATTTTTTTCATGATCTAACCCTCCGTAATCATCATAATATAAATATTTTTTTATTTTAATCACATATATCAATCTTTACTTTTATAAATCTTCTTTAATTTGATTTCTTTCTCTGCGCCAGGTTGCTAAGTGCAACTGCTGCAATGATAATAAAACCATTTACCATCTTCTGCTGTGCAGATGAGAGGTTTGCAAGAATCAAAGCATTGCTGATCATTCCCATAAGAATAGATCCTGCAAGAGCTCCAATCATAGAACCACTTCCACCTGCCATAGATGCTCCACCGAGAACAACCGATGCGATTACAGACATTTCGTCACCGTCACCAAAGGAATATCTTCCTGACTGCATACGTCCTGCATACAGAACACCTGCAAAAGCAGAAAGTGCTCCGGATAACATAAAGACATACATCTTGATTCTCTGTACTTTTATTCCTGAATACTGAGCAGCCATCTGATTTCCACCTGTTGCCAGAGTATGTTTTCCAAATGGTGTTCTGTTGAAAAGTATATAACCTAAAATGTAGAATAAAATAGTCCAAAGGATCAGAACAGAAATAGGTCCCACAAATCCTGTACCGAATATAGTATTAAATACTGTATTTGAAATCGGCACTGCCTCTGTATTTGTAATCCACATTGCTGCACCTCGGATCACCTGCATCATTCCCAAAGTAGCAAGGAAAGCAGGAAGTCCTAATCTGGTTACAAGCAAACCATTAATGACACCTACTGCGACACCAAAAATCAGGGCAACAATAAGAGCAAGGAAAATATTGTTGGTAGACTTTAAAACCAGAGCCACTAACATGGCACTCATTGCTGTGTTAGAACCAACTGTCAGGTCAATCTGGCCTGCACTTAACACAAACACACCGGCTACTGACATAATTGAGATCATAGCTGTCTGTCTTAAAATGTTTAAAAGGTTCTGTGTGCTGGCGAAACCGTTATCTCTTAATGTAATTGCGAAGAATACAAATACAACTGCCAGAACGATATACACCATATATTTGCTCATCTGTATTTTTTTATTATTTCCTCTGGATTGCATGTTGCAGTTCCTCCTCTTTCATAAGTTCTTTGCGGCCTATTCTTCCTGTGATCTTTCCATCAAAAATTGTTATGATGTCATCACAGATTGCCATCATTTCTGCTAATTCGGATGAAGCAAAAATTACTGCGCCACCCTTATCCGCAAACTCTCTGATAATAGATATGATCTCACCTTTCGCAACGATATCAACACCTGCTGTAGGCTCATCAAACATAAAAATTTTAGGATTGGAATTTAACCATTTTGCAATAACAATCTTCTGCTGGTTTCCACCTGAGAGCAGCCTGATCTCCTGATTCATATTGTCGGCTACAACTCCCAGATCCTGGATATTTTTTTCAACGATATCATGTGCTGCCTTATCATCATTAAATATCCCATTTTTTACCAACTGGGCAGAAATCGGAAGAATAGCATTTTCTTTAATGGTATGCGAAAGTACCAATCCTTCTTTTCTTCTGTCTTCCGGAACCAGTGCAAAACCACAGGCTACTGCATCGGAAGGATTTTTTATTTCTAACCTTTTTACCTTTCCAGTTCAATGCTTCCACTTACAGCCTTTCTAAGACCGAACAGAGTTCCATGATTTCCGTTCTGCCGGCTCCCATCAAACCGGCCAGACCAAGAATCTGGCCGGGTTTGATGCTAAAGTTGATATCATCGATTTTGTCATTAATTTTTAAATGTTTTACAGTAAGAAGATCCTCTGCGTTGCAATCATACTCTCTGGGAACATACTCAAACTTTGTTTCTTTTGCTTCATTTCCCATCATTTGAGCTACGATCTCTTCCATTGTCAGATTTTCTACTTTTTCTGTAATTACCTTTTTCCCATCTCGAATAACTGTTACTCTGTCACATATTTCAAGTATTTCGTTCATTCTGTGAGAAATATAAACCATGGATACGCCTTCTTCTTTCAGCTGACGGATCATCTTAAATAAGAACTCCGTTTCTGAATCAGATAAAGCTGCAGATGGCTCATCAAAAACTAAAATAGATGCATTCTTGGAAACGGCTTTGGCAATTTCTACCATCTGACACAAACCAACACTCAGTTCTGAAACCGGTGTACCCGGATCTAAATCCAGACCTAATCGTTTTAAAACCTTCTCTGTTTCCTGTTTCATCAATTTAACATCTCGCATACCATGCTTTTTCAGCTCATATCCCAGAAATATATTTTCTGCGATCGTCAGACTCGGAACCAGGGACATCTCCTGGAAAATCATAGCGATTCCATTTTCTTTTGCATCATTTGTGCTTTTAATTTCTTTTTCTTCACCCTTTATGATGATTTTTCCACTGTCTTTTGTGTAAACACCGGTCATAATCTTCATCAGAGTGGATTTTCCGGCTCCATTACCGCCAACAAGAGCATGCACTTCACCTTTTGCAAGATCAAAATCAACGCCTTTTAATACGTTTACTGCACCAAAAGATTTTACAATCTGCTCCATTTTTAAAATGCTTTGGCTCATTTTGTTCCCCTATCTATTATTTGAAATTGTCTTACTCTACATAAGCTTCTTTTAACCAGTCTGGTGTTTCAACATGATATACATCTGTATATGCTTCCAGTACATTCTCATGAGTAACTGTTTCAGCAGGAACAGCTACATAAGAAGGTGTTTCTTCGCCAAGAAGTGCCAATGCTGCCAGTTTTGCCTCTGCAACACCCTGATCATATGGCATCTGAGCACCACCACCTGCAATATTTCCGGATGCGATCTCACGCGCTACGTTATTACCAAGGTCATTACATGCCAGAGTAACTTTTCCTTCCATACCAGCTGCTCTTACAGCGGAAAGAACACCTTCCATAGGCACATCCCAGCTTGCATAAATACCATCAATGTTCGGGAACTGTGTAAGAATAGCATCTCCCTGTTCAGCACAGCCGGATTCATCTGTGAAGCCCTGCTCTGTTACAATTTCAATATCCGGATAATTTTTCATTGCATCGCGGAAACCTTCATCACGCTGGTTTGTAGGAGCAAAGTTTGCATCATAGTAAACCATTGCAACTTTTCCTTTTCCGCCTAAAGCATCTCCAAGAACAGTTCCTGATGCATATCCATTACCATAGTTATCTGCAGATACAACGCTTACATAGTCTTTTCCTGCTTCCAGACCATCAGCTCTCTGATCCATGAAAACAATTTTAATACCAGCTGCTGCTGCCTGTTTGTAAGCATCTGCTGTTGCAGTAGCATCTGTAGGAATTGAAACGAGAATATCAGGTTTTTTTGCCATAACTGTTTCAATATTAGATACCTGTGTTTCTGCTGAGAAGTTAGCATCTGTTACAGCCACAATTTCAATACCAAGTTCTCCAAAAGTATCTTCCAGTCCCTTTCTGCTGAGAAGTTGACCAGTCGTTTCCGCCATAGTGCAGACAGATTGCAGCTGTATATCCGCCTTCTTTGATCTGTGCAATCTGATCATCTGTCAGTTCAATAGTGGAGGCATCTACTGCCGCTTCACCATCCGGTCCCACAGAACGGATTTCTGCAGCCTGTACATTCCCTGCTAATGCCATTGTTAATAAAGTAGCTGTTGCAAGCATTCCTACTAATTTTTTTTTCATTTTGTTATCCCCCAATTAAAATTTAAAATAATAAACCTTTTAAGTATTCATAAGACTGTTTACAATCCGCAACCGGATCATTTGGCCATGCATCACATTCTACTAACCAGTCTCCATCATAGCCTTTGCTCTTTACATATTCGATGACACCTTTGTTATCAACATTTCCTGTTCCAAGAGGTGCAAATGTACCATTATCATGGAGATCTTTCAGATGAATGAAAGCAATTCTGTCATAGTATTTTTTGATAAAGGTTAACGGATCATAACCGCCGGCTTTTAAGTGTGCCAGGTCCGGGCAGACCTTGATATCAGATGCTGCAAAGAGTGCATCGATCTCTTCCGGTTTCTCAGCGATAGATCCAAGATGAGGATGGAAACATGCTACAAGTCCATACTCTTCTGTAATTTCCATTGCTTTTGAAAGGCCTTTTGCGAGAAGTTCCACATCACCCGGCTGGATTCCTTTTCCTCTGATAGCACCACCACAGATTACAAAGTATTTGACGCCAACCTTTGCTGCCATTTCAGCAACTGCTCTTAAGTGAACCATTTCGTCTTCCAATGCGTCCTGATAAATGAAATTTGCTCCTACACAAACACTCATCATATCCGCACCGTATTTGGCCAGCATATCAATTAACACCTGTGGATCATCCGCATAATTTGTAAGATTGCCTTCCAGAACTTCGATACTCTTAAATCCAATCTTGGTAATCTGCTCTAATGTAGCCTCATCATCTGTCATTGTTACGTAACGAATATCCTTCACACTAGTTACTCCACCGCCGGCACCAACAAGTGGTCCAAAAGCATTTGTCATATACCAATTTTCATTTCTGCACCCTTATACCTTTCGTTTTCTATATTTTTCTGATTGGTTAAATTTACGTAATTATTGTAGCTTTACTATATCATTTATTCTATTTGCTGTCAATCCTAAGGTTGGCATTATCATTCACTTCGGCACTTTTCACATTTATCCCCTTTTGTTTTTGTTTATTTTTTTCTATATTTTAAACTATATTTTTCTCGTAGACAAAAAAAAACAGGATCTGACATTCTATTTTCACATATCTAATAGAAGTCGATCCTGTTTCTATTTTTCTATAATCGTCTTATATTTTTCTATATTTCATTCAGGCAAGTCCAGTTTAAAGCCTGTTTAATCTCTTCAGGCAAAGGCTCTTTATACGATTTCTGCCAGACTTTCTGCAGATTATACCGATCCACATACACCGGTTCCACGCCAATATAGGACGGCACCACTTCGTCCAGAAGAGCTTTCACTGCAACAGTCGCAACTGCCTCTCCCTGTTCGTACGGCATCTGTGCACTGATTGCTTTTACCATTCCGCCCTTAGCCAGGTTTAATGCAATGTTATATTCCAGGTCACCGGTTGATACAATAACATCTTCTCTTCCCATATCTGTCAGAGCATTCAATACATATTTTGCCGGTGCATCCCAGGAAACATAAATTCCCTCGATCTGAGGATGTTCCTCTAACATTTGTTTGGTTAGTTCATATGTTTCTTCTGCCTTGACAAAGGTTTTCGTATCACAGATTTTTAATTCTGGAAATTCTTCCACAATAATCTGCTCTGCAGCACTGTCTCTTTGCCTGGTGGCATAAAAATCTTCTGACTGATGTTTCATCATGCCCACATTTGTCAAATGCATTTTTCTTAAATTTTCACCAAGTCCCCGGCCAATATTTCTTCCATGAGAACGCTCATTGACAGAAATACAGCTACATAATCATTCGCCTTGAAACCATTTGGTATATTAGACATAAATATCATTTTTGTTTTTCCACTTGCAATCTCATGATATGCCTGTGATGTGATTTTTGTGTCTGTTGGAATTGAGATCAAGATATCCGGTTCCAGAAGCTTAAGGCTTCTGAGCTGCTTTGACTGCAATTCCGGATCAAAATGAGCATTTACAACTGCAATAATCTGAATATTGAATTTATCAAATATATTGCGGATTCCTTCTTCCAGAAGCAGAGAATGGGATTTTCCTGAATAATGAAAAGACATTGCCGCAGTAAAAGTATGTCTCTGACATTCTTCCTGCTCTTCTTCTGTCAACACTAAATCTGATATATCTCCTGCCCTTTCACCAAAAGGTCCTCTTCCAATCCCGCTGGTAGAACGTCTGACGCAAAGCTGAGTGGGAAGCAAAATAGTCTTCGCTTCACTTTTTTCTGACTGCGTTTGAATTTCTTTAATTCTATCCTGAATACACGAAAAGGCCTCTTTACAAATCTGATCTACATCCTGTTTCACAGTAGTAGTAGGTGGATTTATCAGGGTTGCCCAGGAAAAATCATTAAAGCACACAACGGAAATATCTTTTGGGCACTCAATTTCATGCTCGGAAATATAATTATAAACATGATATATGGTATCCAGATTAGCCACAAAAATAGCAGATGGCTGGTGTACATCATTCAAAAGCTTATCCAGGGCAATCTTTACAGATACTTTACCTTTCAGATCATCAACAATATATTGATCCTGAATCAGAATCTGATTATCCCGCAATGCCCGTTTATACCCTTCAATCCGCTCACGATTAAATTCCCTGTCTTCACTGCCGCACAAAATCGCAATATTTTCATGTCCCGAACGAATCAGATGCATAGTCGCCTTATAAGCACCCTCTTCATTCGCAGTGCTTACCCTGTCACACGCCACACCCGGAATGCTGTTTCCAATGATCACAACAGGCACAGAAACTGAATTAAGTATTTCACTAAGTTTTTCTGTTGCTACAGAAGCAGTAACAAAAATACCCTTCATTTTTGAGGAATTAATCAAACTGCAGGTTAAAAACTCCAGCATTCCTTCACTTTCTATGCTTACACGAACCAGTTCACATCCCTGCTCCCCTGCCAGTTTACGTAATTCCTGTTCAACAGAACTGTCAAAGTGGGCAAAAGGAGATGATGTAAGATAGAGATAAAACTCCGGTCCTGCATCTGCTACAATTGCTTTCTGCTCCTCCATCAGCATCTTATTTTTTTTCCGCTCTTTTTCCTGCATTTTCTTTTTTACCACAAAATTTGGAGGAGTTTCTGCATTTGCAATCGCTTCTTCAACTCGTTTACGTAATTCAGGACTGACAAAACGTGTATTATTAACAACATGCGATACAGTCGCAACCGATACTCCTGCCGCATTTGCAATATCTTTAATCGTCGCCATAATTTACCTCTTATCATTTATATCATAACCATCATTTTTATTATAAAATGCCATACGTAAAATAG
>ENA-OQIC01000251-OQIC01000251.1-human-gut-metagenome-genome-assembly--contig:-NODE-251-length-24541-cov-1.870320_pt1 | contig 24541 bp, 26 predicted proteins | sample MGYA00242572_ERZ504736 | MGnify/ENA primary metagenome ERZ504736 (study PRJEB26092, sample SAMD00036201) | human gut metagenome | host: Homo sapiens | study: EMG produced TPA metagenomics assembly of...
GGGTTCGAATCCGTCTCGTGCTCTTCAGAAGCTTTACAGGTTACTGTAAGTTTTTTGTTGTCTATGTAACATAGGTACATCGAAAATTTCTTTTGAATCCCATCTACGAAGATTCCCGCATTTCAAAAAAGAGAGACTGTTACAAACAGCCTCCCTTTTCAAATTTCAAATATTATCTGTTTTCAACACTTCTCCATCCAATGGCTTATTGTTGTTTCTTCTTATTTCGAACAATCACAAATACTGCAAGTCCTGCTGCCACAAGCAGAAGAAGAATATAAACAAACATCTGGCTCGTATCTCCCGTCTTCGCCGCTTTCTTTGCTGCATCCTTTCTTGCCTGTTCTTCCGCTGCGCCTCTGTTCCCGCTTTGATCGTCACTTCTTTTATATCTGTCTGATCCGTATTCTGCCACGTTCCACTTTCAAACTTCTGTTGCCGGAAAGATGCCATCACCTTATAAAATCCTGCCTTGTGTATTTGAAATCCAGATTCTCCATCAGTCTCTCTCCAGTCAAACTGATTTTCAATCTTCCAGCTCTCCGGAACGTATCTGGTATCGCCTTCTACCGGTTCTGTATTATCCTGTCCAGCTCCGTAAAGATGAAATGTGATCGTCTCATCCAAAGGATAATTAATATCTGTCCTTAAATCTGCAATCTGGTTTTTCCCGGCATCTGCTTCCGACTCAGTCGTTCTATAAGTTCAGTCTCTCGATAGTCGCAGCGCTTACAATTTCGTGCCCGTTCTCCCTTCTCTGTCGTTGTACTTTTCTTTGTAACAGTCCAGGCATTCATATCATGTCCAAGCGGCTTTCCCTCTGTATAATGACAACCTTCCCTCTGACATTTTGCTGCCTCTGTACAAGTTGCCTTAGAAATATCATGACCAAGGGCTTTTCCTTCTGTGTAGTCGCAGCCTTCTCTCTGACACCTTGCTGGTTCCGTACAGGTTGCCTTAGAGAGATCATGTCCGAGAGCCTCACCTTCTGTATAGTCACAGCCTTCTCTCTGACATCTTGCCGGTTCGGTACAAGTCGCCTTAGAGAGATCATGTCCAAGGGCAGGTTCTGTATAACTACAACCACTCCTCTGACATTTTGCTTTTTCGGTACAAGTTGCCGCTAAAAGATCATGCCCCCATTTTTCTTCCAGTAACATTCCACATGTTTTACATACGGAATCGTTTGTACAAGTCGCTGGATCTCCCGCATGCGAAAGGGTACTCACTGTCACTGTATAAGAATTTATTTGTCCCTGATACTCTACGTTACATATTCTCGGTACTGAAAAGTCTTCTGTTTGCAATGCATTTCCCTGCTCCAGCTTCTTCTGCCCATCATCTGCTGACGGCTTCAACGGATCAAACCGTACTATAGCATCTGCCGGATCACAGGTAACCTCTGCGGTAAGACTTGTAAGATCTGTATTACACGGAAGCCCTGCCACATTAATTTTCTGCTGTTGATCATCCACCGTTCCTTTTACTCCCTGAATCTTAAATTCTGTAATCTTAGGAGTGTCCGCTGTCGGCAAGGCATCTTCCGCTAATACTCGCACCTGAGACATACTGCATAACATCAGAACTGCCATAAAATATGCCATCCATTTTTTGATTGTCTTCATAAAATCCCCTCCTTCCGAATCCATGTACCGCATCACTTCCAGATGTTGCAATTACATAGAAGTGAATGCTCGCTTGCACTTGAGATTTAGGTATTCTTTTTTTATCATACTATATTTCAGTTTTTTATCTACTTTTAATTAATATTCTGTATTTTTTCGTTATTATTCACAATTTTCTTATTCTATCATCACCTATGCGAGAGCTTTTTCGTATTGCATGCACAAATTTTTTAAGCGTGCACGCTCACTAAACTAGTTTGCTTTTCGATTTTCTCTTGCCCATGCAAAAAAACTGCGGTATGATAATACAAAAAATAAGGCTACTGCAAAAGAAATAACAGCTTTCATTTTGCAGTACTTTGACCACACACTTTTATAAGGGGGTATTCTTTATGACACATCCAACTGATACAACACCAAAACAACAGGCACGCGCAGCGTTGGCCAATACGATCATTCAAAAACTGGCGAAACGAAATATGGAGGGGTACTACTGTCCGACTGCTTCTGAAGCGTTCAGCAAGCTCTTTCTTTTATCCCAGCAAAATCTTCAGTAAGCTTGGCGGGTCTGTCACACTAGAAGAGAGCGGTATGCTCCAGGCGCTCCGCGAAGCAGATATCACACTCATTGACCGAGGGCTCGCCCGCACTCCGCAAGAGCGAAAAGAAGTTTACTTAAAAAGTGCAGCTTCTGATTTCTTCTTTATGAGTTCCAATGCCATTACCATTGACGGTGAGCTGATCAATATCGACGGAAACGGAAATCGACTTGCCTGTCTGATTCACGGACCAGAGCATGTTATCATCCTTGCAGGAATGAATAAAATTGTCACAGATGTTCCATCTGGAATCGCACGCGTTCAAAATATTGCTACTCCTGCAAATGCTGCAAGACTTCAGACAAACACACCTTGTAAAGTAACAGGCACATGTGCAGACTGCCATTCTGCGGACTGTATGTGCTGTCAGGTCGTTGTCACAAGGCACTCCAGACATACCGGTCGTATCAAGGTCATTTTGATTGGAGAAGATTTAGGATATTAAACAATAATAGTCCGTTCTCCCATTTTTCTAACACATAGTTCAAAAAATGCCAGACAGTAATTCCAAATGAGCTTCTCTCATAAAGATTTTCTGACTGGCATTTTCTATTTTCTTAATCTTCTTCAATTCTTAATTGATGAATCTGATACTTTCAAATATAGAATTCCCCTGTCTATTTTTGAATTATTGCCTGAAATGGCATCGACTTGTTTCATATCCCCGGAAATTTTACAAGAACAGTAAAACTTCCAGAGTTTCAGATCTGATCATCGATCAGAAATAGATTTTCTTACATCTTTTGTATGAATTCATCCAATGTTTCTGACTGAAAGGCTATCTTCATCCAATGTTTCAATACTTCTGTCTCTTGCTGTAACTGAATCTGCTCAGAAATTTCATTTGGAACTTCTCCGAAATTTTTTAAAAACAGAAGCAATGTCTCTTTCAGTGTACTTACACATCCCTCTACAAGACCTTCTCTACGACCCTCCTCAAGACCTTGCGCATGCTCTTCTTTTAACATCTCTTCAAAAATCATAAAGCGCTCCTCCATTTCCCTACTTCTCTTGACCTTCCGAATGAATTTCTGCAGCTGTTCCACATACGGATCATCAAATGCTTCCTCACTTTCCGCAAGGTCTGCCTTTACATATCTTAGAAATGTTACCAGTTCTTTCGGAACTTCACTTTCATTCTTTCCATGCGTGTTCAAAAATAAAATGGTCCTTCCATCTTCCAGATTAGTCTGCTTAGATTCTTTGCATTGCATCTCAAATACATAGCGGTATTTTTCTTCTCCAAACGGATCAAAATCACAGATAAAAATGACATAAGTGTTTGGAAGTTCTGAATAATCTTCCCCTGACAATAATAGTTCCATATCCATCTGACTCTGATAGTACCGGCTCCTTTTTCCAAGAGCCGCTTTCCGTTCCACATGCATTTCCACATTATAGTGACTTTGATGCTCATCCTTCGCGTATACATCCAATCGGACACCCTTGTATTCCGGATGATATACAATACTCTTTTCCCTGCTGACTTCCACCCGTTCAATTGGTATCTCCAGCACTCTTTCCAAAAGACCTTTGCAGTTTTCTTCATCCATCATCACTGCACCAAACATGAAATTATCTTTGATTGTAAGTTCCTTTAAACGATGTTTTCTCCTCATGATACTCCTCCATTTGACAGAGGAATTCTATGAGATTATCATAGCAGATTCCAAGCTGATCCGCAATCAGAAACATCCCGAGGGATTGCCTGCACATTTTTAATCTATACAACTTTTGTAAGCAAACCATTTGATTTCTGGATTTTGGTATCCCCAATTCCCCTTTTACAGAACAGACATACGATATTTCTAACAAAAATGCCAGGCAGTAATTCCAAATGAGCTTCTCTCATAAAGACTTTCTGTCTGGCATTTTCTATTTTTCTTTTTTACTTATTTTTTATCTGCTGCAATTCGCGGTTAATGACAAGAATTAATTCTTTCGGAATTCCCAAATTCTTTAATTTGCTCATCGCATCTAATGTCATTACTTTCATCATTGCAAATTTAGGGTGATCTACCATTCTCCAAAATATTTCAAAATAATCGCTTCACCTTTTGGATGCTTCATAATCTCTCCAAGCTTATCCATACTAGAATAGCACTCCGTATCCAATGCAATCTCCTCTGTACCGGCATCTTCCAAGTCAAACTTTTCAAACCAGTTAATGACATTTCCGCCTTGATCTTTCTGTACATATTCATAGCTCTTATCCGGCTCTGTCACTCGATGAAGCACCATCTCATCTTCATATACTGTCTCTGTTTGGTCAAACCCTTTTGCAGTAATTTTGTTTTCTCCCATCGGAAGTACTACCGTGAAATTCGTCATTGGTTCTGGCTGCTCTTTCACACCAGCAAGCATTCCATTGACATATACTTCAAGCTTTTTAAGATTGGACAATACTGTAATTGTATTCTCTTCCTGATGACGATTCACAAATCTGCTGCCAGCTAATTTTACAAAGCTTTCTTTTGACCAGTTTGCTTTATATAAGTAATATGCATCTTTCTTGATCTTTCGGTCAATCGTCACAAGTCCCTTCTGATTTTGTCCCTGCTTTCCGCCTTCATCACGGTTGGCGCTTCCAAAATCACACAGATTCCAAACATAACTTCCGACAAAGTAATCCCGCTCTTCAAAAGCTTTCAGCGCATTTTCCGAGAACAACAACTGATACTCTTCCGAATAATCTTTCGTCTTCGGTTCATAAGAGTGATAGCCTGGATTGGTATCTACACCATATTCTGTCACAAGCAGCGGAACATCCGGACAGGCCATATGGAACTCATCCAGACGCTGCTGCAGCCCTGTCATTTTATCATAATACCATCCATAGTACAGATTATACCCAACTAAATCTGCCATTCGATTCAAAGGACTTTCATTTGCCACGGAATAGATGTTTGCCTCTGCTGTATATCTGCTCGGATCTAACTGCTTTGTATACGCTGCCATCGCTTTTACCTTTTCGTGGATCTCTGCCGTCTCTCCTGCAATTGTAATCTCGTTTTGCACACCCCAGCAATAAATCGAGATGTGATTTCCGCACTGTTTGATCAAACGTTCCATCTGCTGTCTGATATTTTCATCTGCTTTTTCGCTTTCTGATAAAATACTGATGAATGGTACTTCTGCCCATACAAGAATTCCTTCTTCATCGCAGCGGCGATAAAAATAATCATCGTGCTGATAATGTGAAAGACGAACGGAATTTGCTCCCACTTCTTTTACAAGAGAAAGATCTTCTTCCATTTGCTCTTTGGAAACTGCATTTCCCACACCGCCAAAATCTTGATGACGGGCAACCCCGCGAATCTTGATGTGCTTTCCGTTTAAAAACATTCCTTTCTCCGGATCAATCGTGATTTCACGGAATCCTGTTGCAATACTGCGTGTTTCTTCCACTCCATCTTTTGTGCAGATTTCAACCTGTACTTGATATAAATACGGATCTTCTACTCCCATCCATAAATGCGATGATCTATTTCTGTCCGGATCGTAAATGCCTGTTTCTCAGAGAAATACATGCTAAGAGTCTTTTCAAGGACTACTCCCTGCCTATCTAAAACAGATACTTTCACTTCCCCTTCGCAATCTTTTCCTTCGTTGATCACACAACCGGTTACTGTGACTTCCCACTTTTGTCCATCCAACTTCTGTGTTCTGACTTGCACACCATCTCTGCTGCCATCTAAGTAGTCAAAATGAAGCTGTTGTGGCACGAACACTAATTTTACATCCCGATAGACGCCTCCATAGAACGAGAAATCTGCCATCTGCGGATACACTTCATCCGTCGCCGTATTGTCTGTTACAATTTCTAACAAATTTTTTCCAACCGTGATGTGCTCATTCAACGCAATTCTGTACATTGCGTATGGACAAGTATTGTGACAAATAGTTTTTCCATTCATATACACAGTACTCTTCATCGCAGATGCGCCGATTTCCAGGAAAATCTTTTCTTTTAAGTCCTCTTCTGAAAAAAGAACCTCTTTTTTGTAAAAGCCTTTTCCTCTCCACATAGAAATTCCTGATTGACCGTCGACAGCATTGTATGTGTGAGGCAATGTCACACAGCTTTCCACTTCATTTTCTTTGTGAAAAAGCCAGTTGTCATTCAATAAAATTTCTTTCAACCTATTCACCTCTTATTTGTTAGCTTCTTTTTTACTTAAAATTGCTTTATCTCCATACATTTCTTTGTACTCTTCTGCCGTAATATGATACCGCTTCAGAGCGATCACACTCGCCAAATCTCCCAACAGCGGAGCTCCAAGGTACATTGCGATTGTTGCGATATACAATGTAGTTGTCGGTTCTGCTCCTGCACTGTATCCTGCAAGTCCCATAAGGATACCTACAATCGAAGAACCAAATGCACTGATCACCTTATCTACCAGTGAAAATGTAGCACCGATGAATCCCGGCATAAATTTTCCTGTTTTTAATTTGTGATAGTCGATGATCTCTGCGATCATTGGATCTACATTTTGAGCAGAGAATCTTCTAAAGAGCATATTCAATGCCATCAATGCCACAAAGACAAACAGTGTTCCCTCTCCAAAAGGACGGAAAATAATTAAAATAGCCTCTAAAGTCAAGTTTGCTACAGCTCCGATCAGAGATGCTTTCTTACATCCAAATTTTACTGCAACAGAACCTGCAACAAATGCACCTACAAGGGACATCGGCGTAGAGATTCCTCCTACGATTGGCTGTAAATCAATGTTCCCTACCGCATAAATATAAAAGTATGTCATAACTGAAGTCTGGATTGTTGACGCAATCTTATCTGTAGATGCAGCTAAGATCAACATTCGCAGCGGCTGATTCAGACGAAGCACACTGATACTGTCTTTGATTGTAATCTTCTCTTCCTTTTTGTTAGGATCTTGTCTGTAAAACTCCGGCTTATCAGAACTTGAAATCGCAAACAAACAACCTACTAAGAGAATTGCATGTAAGATAAACGCACTGATGATAATAAGCATCCATCCTTTTTGCGATCCGAGTCCACCATTTTTCTGTAAAATCGGAATAATAGCCGTTGTCATAATCAAGCTAAGCAGCGTAGAATAGCATCCTCCTGCCACACCTGAAAGCGGACGATATTTTGGGTTTTTTGTTACGATGGACAATACACATTTATTTACCGTTGTCATAAATGTATATCCAATTACCCATACCGCATACCACAGAATTACCCATACCATACGATATGACTGTGGAATATCAAATGAAAACAGATATATCATAAAGCTTGCCAGAAGCATAATCAGCGATCCGATCACTAAGAATGGTCTGAACTTACCAAATCTTGTCTCTGTTCTGTCAATGATCGAACCAATGACAGGGTCTGTAATCCCATCAAAGATTCTCATCGCAGTCATTACAAGCCCCATGATCATAATATTTAACCCAAGTGCTTCTGTACTAAACACAAGGAAAAACGACATATTCAACATATTGAATACATTCGATGCTGCGGAACCAAGTGGTGTCATAATAACACGTGTGGCTTCCATTTTTGAATTTTTTACTTTTGTACTCATCTTACCCTCCAAATACTTTTCTCAGGTAAAAATTATATCTCTTTTCCTCCCTTCTTTTCATATAGAAAATAAAGCTTTTACTGTTTTTTATTAAGATTTTTATGCTTTTTTCGGTAATTATCCGGAGACTCGCCATACTTTTGTTTAAAGCATTTATAAAAATACCCTTCATTCGCATATCCGATTTCAGATGAAATCTCCTCTATCTTCCTATCTGTTTTGCATAATAAATTAGATGCTTCTGCCATACGTATGTCAAATAAAATATCTTTAAACCCCCGATTCCCCTCCATTTTCAACAGCGCACTAAGATAATTCGGGTGGAAGCACAACTCTTTTGCCACAGAATTCAAAGTTGCATTTCGATAATTTTTCTTTAAGTATTCAATTACCTCTTTTTGAATCTTGATGCTTTTCTGTGTGATGACCGCCTCATCTTCTGCTCCAACTGCTCTCGATATTTCCGTAAAAAGTAAGAGCAGGCATGCGGTGATCTTTCCAATATTTTTTTGTTCTTCCAGAAAATACTCGCAAATAAGTTGTTCCATAACCTTTTCTTCAAAGCTTCCCTCCGGAAGATGATAAAAAATGTAATTTTTCTTTTTACTTTCCGAATACAGACTATTAATGATATAGTTAGAAATGTATTTATCTTCTGAAAACAAATACATAAAAATGGTATCAAAAAATCAGCTGTCATTAATATATTAAACATCCAAATATCATCTGTTGCCCGCTCTGAAGAATGACTTACATTTCGATTCATCAGACAGATATCTCCTGATTTCATTCGAATTTCCTTTCCTTCTATCTGCATCGAAAGTTCTCCCTCCATCATAAAAGAAAGTTCGATATACTCATGTCTGTGATTAGGAATCGGAACATTTTTATATTTTTGACGGATTACAACTCTCTCTTTGCATACCTCTTCATTCGGATACGAAATGACAATCTGGTCTTCATCTCTCTGCATTTGCGGCACTCCATGACGCTTCTTCATGTTTCCTGTTTGCTTTTCACTTTGAAGATAATGCTTTAACACTTCGTAATTCTTTTCCATGCTGCCTCCACATTCTGATGTCTCATTTGTTTTTATATGCTTGTATGCCCTATATTACAAGATTATTTTCCAAAAGTATAGTACCTTGCAGTATTTTTCATATAAGCAATAAAACATATCGTTTCATGCTTTTCACTTGCATAAAACGATATGTTCTATTTTTTCTTTCTTATCGATCCATCTCACTTTGTCTTCCCGTACTCTTATGTGCTCGGATAATACGTTCAATCTCTCTTAAGTCGGAGGATGGCAGATCTCCCGGTATCGTGTTTTTCACCGAACTTGTAGCATTTCCATATTCCAGCGCTTTCTGGCAATCACCATTGTGTGCAAGCAATCCGTACAGCACACCCGAAATGTAGCGTCCCCGCTTCCGATCCGGTCAACGACTTCGATATCTCGGTAAGGCTCTTCCTCATAGTAAACATTCGTCTTCGCATTGTAGATTACTGAACCGAATGTGTGGCGTTTCGGGCTGTGGACGATCCGCTGTGTAGAGGCTACGATGGAAATCGGGTAATCCTCCGTAAAGCTCTTCATAATCGTCCGGACATCCCCTTCTTTTCCAAACGTAAGCCGCGCCGTCTCCTCAGAACAGAAAAATACATCCACATATGGAAGAATTCTCTCGATACACGCCCGCGCTTCTTCTCCTGTCCACAAGTTTCCACGGAAGTTGACATCAAAGGAGATCATTGCTCCTGCCTGTTTGAACCGTTTGATCATCTCTATTGCAGTTTCACGTGTCTTCTCACTGAGTGCCAATGTGATTCCGGTCGTGTGGAAACATCTTGCTGACGAAAACAGACTCTCATCAAAATCCTCCACATCAATCTTTGTCATAGACGTATACATCCGGTCATAGACGATTCCCGGTTTTCGCGGATATGCTCCGTTTTCATAATAGTATACCCAAGGCGTGCATCTTTCTCGCTGTCATATACTAAATAGTCATCGCTGACGCCACAGAAACGCACTCGATTTTTGATATAAGTTCCAATGTCATTTGCCGGAAGCTTGGAAATGATTCCGGTACGTAACCCAAGAAGGGAAACACCAGATACCACATTTAATTCTGCGCCGCCCGCCTGTTTCTGAAGGGTCTCTCCGCGCACAATCCTCTCATTGTTCGGCGGGGACAGCCGAAGCAGTAATTCTCCAAGTGCAAGCAGATCAAATTCTTTTTTTGTTTCCATAAGGTACACCTCTTTTAATTCATTTTGCAATTATGATTCTCTCTGATTTGAAAATAGGGAATACAATGCACCTCTGCCTGTATTCCCTACGGTAAAAAATATATAAATAATTTTAGGTACAGCTCAAATGGGTATAAGCTGTTTGGACGTTTCCTGTACTGGCAAATACAGGTTTATATAATTAAAAATAAATTATATACTATCTTTGTACACGGCCTGAACCGTCTCCACCTGCAAGTTTTAACACTTCATCCATAGATACTAAGTTCATATCTCCTTCGATAGAGTGTTTCAGGCAGGAAGCTGCAACTGCAAATTCGATTGTTGCCTGTGAGTCAAATCCGTTTAAGGAAGCTGCGATCAGTCCGCCTCCGAAGCTGTCTCCGCCACCTACACGGTCAACGATGTGCATTTTATATTTTTTGCTGAAGAAGTAGTCATTTCCATCATATAACATTGCAGACCAGTTGTTGTCGTTTGCTGAGATAGACTCTCTTAATGTGATTGCTACTTTGCTGAATCCAAATCTATCTGCTAACTGTTTTGCTACATCTTTGTATCCTTCGTGGTTTACTGTACCAGTTGTAACATCTGTGTTTGCTGCGTGAATTCCGAATACGTCTGCTGCATCTTCTTCGTTTGCGATACATACGTCAACGTATTTACATAATTCTCCCATCACTTCTCCGGCTTTTTCTTTTGACCAAAGTTTATTTCTGTAGTTTAAGTCACAAGAGATTGTCACTCCATTCTCTTTTGCTGCTTTACAAGCTTCTAAGCAGATTGCTGCTACTTCATCATTTAATGCTGGAGTAATTCCTGTAAAGTGGAACCATTCTGCTCCGTCAAAGATCTCTTTCCAGTTGAAATCTTCTTTTGTAGCTGTTGCGATAGAAGATCCTGCTCTGTCGTAGATTACTTTAGAAGGTCTCTGGGAAGCACCCTTCTCTAAGAAGTAGATACCTACTCTGTCTCCACCACGTGTGATGTAAGATGTGTCTACTCCATACTTTCTAAGAGAGTTTACAGCAGCCTGTCCAATCTCTGTGCCGGTAATTTGTTACAAATTTTGCATCAAATCCATAGTTTGCAAGAGAAACAGCTACGTTTGCCTCTCCTCCGCCGTATGTTGCTCCGAATGTATCTGCCTGTACGAAACGGTAGTATCCTTCCGGTGCAAGTCTTAACATAATCTCTCCAAATGTAATTACTTTCTTTGCCATGTTTAATCTCCTCTTAATCATAAATTGTAATTTTATCTTCTATAATCAATATTACAAACTTCTAACGGATACGCTGCAATGTCGTGCAGCTGTGAGCATTTCTTATTTCTGTACTAAATGCACTGCAAATCCGCCAACTTCTCCTGTGAAGTAAACTGCTTTTAAATTGTTCTTTGCATCATATTTTGCTGTGGACATATCGAATTCATATCCCAGCATTTCCAGATAGCTCACTGCTCTGTCGATGTAGTTTGTGGAAACTGCGATGTGTCCGTTTGTTCCTTTGTATGGAGTCTTCATTACTTCTACACCAGTTCCTGCAAAGTATGAAGAATTTCCTTCTTTGGATGTGAATCCGAACATCTTTTCAAATGCACTTGCTGTATTTCCAGCTTCATCATCGCTATTTGCATTGATTCCTACATGTGCAAGTTCAAATCCTAACATAGACTGTACTGCTTCTCTTGTCAGTTTTTCGATCTCATCAAATTTACCTGCTGCTACAAGATCTCCTTTTACCATCCAGCTTCCGCCGCATGCGATGATCTTCGGGAAGTCTAAGTAAGATTTTAAGTTAGACGCGTTAATTCCACCTGTCGGCATGAATTTCATGTTTGTGTATGGAGCTGCCATCGCTTTGATCATGTCGATTCCGCCTGCTGGTTCTGCCGGGAAGAATTTTACAACTTCCAGTCCGCACTCAATTGCCTGCTCGATATCACTTGGGTTTGTTGTACCCGGTGTGATCGGGATATTCTTCTCTACACAGTATCTTACAATCTTTGGATTCAATCCAGGGCTGACAATAAATTTTGCTCCTGCTGCCACTGCGCGGTCTACCTGATCTGTTGTGAGAACGGTTCCTGCTCCTACAAGCATGTTCGGGAACTGCTCTGCCATAATTCTGATAGACTCTTCTGCTGCATCTGTACGGAATGTTACTTCTGCACATGGAAGTCCACCATCACAAAGTGCTTTTGCAAGTGGTGCTGCATCTTTCGCATCGTTTAATACAACAACCGGAACGATTCCGATCTTCTGGATTTTCTCTAATACTTCGTTCATTTAACTTCCTCCTGACTGGATCTCTCTACGTTTCATTTTGTTTCACATTGTGAAACTCAGTTTCATAATGCAATACTCTTTATTTGCATTATACTACTTCTTGTAAGAAAGTCAAGATGTTTCTTTCGATTTTCTCCAACAAATGCAGGATTTATTCTCCGATCACCCGAAACCTCCTTCCATTCTCCCTGGAATCTGGAAAGGGGATTGCTTCTCTTTTCATAAAATGTTACAATAGTCCACAGATTCTAGGAGGAAATGATTGTGTACGATAAAAAAGAGAACCAAACTACAACTCAGACTGCAGAACAAAAAAATCCGATTCAGGTCGCAGACAGACTGTTTGCAGTCATTGAAGAACTTTCCAAGTCCGGTCCGACCGGACTGATTGAACTGAGCAATACGCTTGGTTTACATAAAAGCACGACCCACCGACTTCTAACCTCACTCATGTATATGGATTATGTGCGTCAAGATGAAGAGAGTGGAAAATATTCCCTTTCTTTTAAACTGCTTGAAATTTCCAGCCGGATTTTAGGGCATATTGATGTGTTATCTACCATTCACCCTTATTTAAAGGAGCTCGCAGATATCAGCGGAGAGACCGTCCATCTTGTTAAACGTGACGGACTGGACGTCGTGTACATCGACAAGGTAGAATCCAGCTCTAACTCTGTGCGAATGGTATCCCGTGTCGGAAGCCGCACACCAATGTATCGTTCCGGTGTCGGAAAAGCACTGCTCGCCATGATGCGTCCAGAGGAAGTGCGTACAATCTGGGGCGACAGTAAGATCGAGGCACTGACAGAGTATACCGTCACCGATCTGGATGAACTATTTATTATTTTGGAAGAAGCGCGGGGAAATGGTTACGCACTTGACAATGAAGAAAATGAAAACGGCGTTCGCTGCATTGCCTCCTCGATCATGGATTACAGCGGCAAGCCAAAATATGCTTTCAGTATCTCCGGCCCGACCGTCCGCATGACAGATGAGCGTATCCTGGAACTCTCCAAGCTGATGCTACAGACAAAGAAAAAACTGGAAGAAGAGCTTGGTTATCATTCATAGGCTCACATAAATCTGATTTGTACTCAAAAAAGAGCGTTGTGAAATAAGGAATCCTCTCCCTATTTCACAACGCTCTCTTTTCTTTGCAATTTTAAATACGATCTACTCTTCTACCTTTGCAATCTCAAGTCCAAGTTCTTCTAACTGTTTTCTGTCAACTGCTGCCGGTGCTTCTGTCATCAGATCGGAGGCATCTTTGACTTTCGGGAATGCGATCACGTCACGGATGCTGTCTTCTTTTGCCATCAACATGATCAGACGGTCAAGTCCGTATGCTAATCCTGCGTGCGGCGGCACTCCATATTTGAATGCACTTAACAGGAATCCAAACTGTTCTTCTGCCTGCTCTCTTGTAAATCCAAGCACTTCAAACATCTTATTCTGAATCTCCTGATTGAAGATACGGACACTTCCGCCTCCGAGTTCCGTTCCGTTTAATACGATATCGTATGCTTTTGCACGGACTTTTCCCGGATCTGTATCAAGAAGGTCAAGGTCTTCTTCCATCGGCATTGTAAATGGATGATGCATTGCTGTATATCTTCCGGCTTCCTCGTTCCACTCTAATAACGGGAATTCTGTTACCCAGAGGAATCTGTAATCTCCTTTGTCAAGGATCTCTAACTGACGTGCGATCTCCAGACGCAGATTTCCTAACACATCCCATACAACTTTATTCTTATCAGCAGCAAAGAGAAGTAAGTCTCCGTTCTCTCCACCATCGCCTCGATCAATGCGTGCATCTCTTCTTCGCTCATAAATTTTGCGAACGAAGATTTCACCGTACCGTCTTCCTGGATTGCAATGTAAGCAAGCCCTTTTGCACCAAAATCTTTGGCGAAATCTACCAGTTTATCAATCTTCTTACGCGGCATCGCTCCCTGCCCTTTGGCATTGATACCTCTGACACTTCCCCCGTTTTCCAGTGCATTTTTAAATACGACGAACTCACAGTCTTTTACGACTTCAGATACGTCCACAAGTTCCATTCCAAAGCGGATATCCGGCTTATCGGAACCAAAGCGATCCATCGCCTCCTGCCATGTCATGCGCGGAATCGGAAGGCTTACTTCTACACCTAAGATTTCTTTAAATAATTTTGCCAGCAATCTTTCATTGACATCGATGACATCATCTACGTCTACGAAAGAAAGCTCCATATCGATCTGTGTAAATTCCGGCTGACGATCTGCACGAAGGTCCTCGTCACGGAAACATTTTACAATCTGAAAATAACGATCATATCCGGAACACATCAGAAGCTGTTTGAAAATCTGTGGTGACTGCGGCAGTGCGTAGAAATTCCCTGGGTGTACACGGCTTGGTACAAGGTAGTCTCTCGCGCCTTCCGGTGTACTCTTGATCAGCATCGGTGTCTCGATCTCAAGGAATCCTTCTTCTGCAAGGAACTGACGTGTCAGTGTAGCAGCCTTACTTCTCATCATCAGATTTCTCTGAAGATCCGGTCTTCTCAGGTCAAGGAAACGATATTTCAGACGAAGTTCTTCCTTTGTCTTACTGTTCTCCTCGATTGGAAACGGCGGTGTCTCTGACTCGGATAAGATCCGGATCTCTCTTGCGCGAATCTCGATCTCTCCTGTTGCAAGATTCTCATTGACTGCACCAGAACGTGCCTCCACAGTTCCCACTACTGCGATTACAAATTCACTTCTTAATTTTCCTGCCTTTTCAAATCCGGCTTCATCGATGGAACCATTTTCAAAAATGATCTGCAGCAGACCGGAGCGGTCTCTTAAATCCACGAAAACGATTCCTCCTTTATTACGGTTCTTCTGCACCCATCCCATCACGGTCACAGTCTCACCGATATTTGCTTTGCTTAACTCTGCACATCTGTGGCTTCTCTTTAAGCCCTGCATTGATTCTGCCATGTTCTTTTCCTCCATATTTATTTAAAAATTCCTTAATTTCTGTGTAACCTTCCTGAGAAGTTGTTCTTTCTGGAATTTTTGTTTTTCTTCATGATCGAGAGCATTACTTGCTTCCCTGTAGCACGCTGCTCTTTTGCAAATGCCAGCACTTCCAGCATCTTCTCCTGCGGCATTCCTTTCTCGATCAAGAGCGCCAGCTTCTCTTTGTTGTCCGGAATCTCATATCCTCTCTCTAAAAGCAGCATGACGATCCGCTCAAATCCGATTGAAAATCCGCATGCCGGTGTCGGCTGTCCGGTAAACTTTCCGATCATCTCATCATATCTTCCGCCACCTCCGACAGAGCCGCCGAACTCATCCCATCGCAATCTCAAAGATTGTTCCGGTATAGTAAGACATTCCCCGCACCAGTGTCGGGTCAAAACTTAACTTAAAATCTGCTTCTTTCACACTGTCCACACTTGCGATGATCATCTCCAGTCCATCTGCAGTCGCTTCCTCAAGGTATCCCTCTAATTTTTCTTTGCAGTAGCGTACTCCCTCGATATCATTTGTAATCTCCTTGAATAACTGAAGATATTTTTCAACTGCTTCTTTCGGATATCCATGCTCCTGCAGTTCTTTTTCTACACCGTCCAGACCAATCTTATCCATCTTGTCCAGGATGATAAATACATCATCATAGTCTTTCTCTTCGAATCCGCTGTAAGCTGCCATCGCCTTTAAGATCTTCCGGTCATTGATACGGACAGTAAAGTTTTTAAAATCCAGTTTCCCAAGCAGTGTCGTCGTCGCAAGGATCAATTCAATCTCCGCAAGATTATTTGGTTCTCCTAAGATGTCAATATCGCACTGCATGAACTGACGGAAGCGCCCTCTCTGCGGACGTCAGCTCTCCACACATTTCCCATCTGCAGCGCTTTAAACGGAGATGGAAGCTCACTGACATTGTTGGAATAATAACGGGATAACGGAACAGTCAGATCATATCTGAGTCCACCATCCACGAGATCTGCCTCACATTCTGCTGTGTCCAGCTTTAACTTCTCTCCACGTTTAAATTTAAAGTAATCAACTTTTCATTCTCTCCCCTTGCTTGCTCGACAGGTTCTCGATATGCTCCACACATGGTGTCTCAATCGAAGAGAATCCAAATGTTCCATATGTCTCCTTGATCAGACGGATCACATAATCCCGGATCTGCATCTCTCTCGGTAACATATCTTTCATCCCGGTTACGGCTTTTCTTTAATGCCATAATAGTTCTCCCTTTCGCTCTATCATCTCATCGATCCGTGCGATATACTGTCCCACATCTTTGACATTTTCCACACGCTCAATCCTTTTTTCTAATTTTACTTCTTTTCCCGGCTGACCGTTCTTTAACTGGTCTTCTGCCGCCGAAAATACAGCCTTTGTGGAGGCTCCTGCTCCCACTGCTACGATAGACTGTTTTTCCTCCATAATAAGTATATTGTATATTCCTGCTTTGTCAACCTTTGCATAGCCAACATTTTCAAAATTTCCGGCAATATTTTTCTGGCGATACAGATAATACGGTTTCATTCCCATCCGCGCAGCACTCTCCGCTGCGAGATCTATCATCGCTTCCATCTGCCGTCCTCTTTCCTCCTGGAGCGCAGCCTCTTTCAATTCCGGCATCTGTGCCAGCCTTGACGCACGCTTAACTGCCAGCGAGTGCACCGTAATACTGTCAGGAGAAAGTTCCTCAATCTGCCTTAACGTGTCTTTGACATCTTCCACCGTCTCTCCCGGGAGTCCGGCAATCAGATCCATGTTGATATTTTCAAACTCCAATTCTCTCGCCATCCCATAGACGCGGAGAATATCCCCACGGTATGCTTTCTCCCGATGAGATCCAAAGTCTTCTGCTGCATCGTCTGCGGGTTAATCGAAATCCGCGGAATCTTGTGGCGCTTCAGCACTTCCAGTTTTTCTCTTGTAATACTGTCAGGCCGCCCTGCCTCCACGGTAATCTCCTTTATCTCCTCATAAGAAAATGTCTCTTCCAAATGTGTGAGCAGACGATCTAACTGATCTGCTTCCAACGTCGTCGGCGTTCCTCCACCGATGTAAATCGTATTTAATTTCTTCTCTTTTGAAATATCCCCGACATAGCTGATTTCCTTGCAAAGTGCATCGAGATATTCCTCCACCCTCGTCTTCCATGCTTCGATCGGGTATGAGGTAAACGAACAGTACGCACAGGTGGTCGGACAGAATGGGATTCCCACATAGAGACTATATCCATCTTCATAATCAAGCTGCTCTAGCTGGGCCTTCTCGCGCTTTGCAATCTCGATTCCAAGGCGTGCTTTCTCCTCACTCATCAGATATTGTTCCATGAGAGTTCTCTGAATCTCTTCTTCCTCCATCTGCTCTTCTAACATCTTCATTGCGATTTTCGTCGGGCGGATCCCCGTTAGGATTCCCCACGCCAGCGTTTTCCCGGAATATTCTGCAAGCGCCCGGTAAATCTTTCGGTCCAGATACTGCTTCTTCTCTTTTTTGTCTCATATGCATCCAGTTCCTTTATCTCCGCACAGATTCTGCAAATGCGCTCCTGCACACACACCTCCAGCTCCAGAAACATTCCCTGCTCCTCATCAATTTCCTGCTCTACTGTCTCATTTGGGAAAAATGCTTTTACAATATGAAATACATCATAGATATAACTTTTGTCTTTTATCCGTAATCGAATCATTCTCTTCTCTTCCTCATTTATTCTCTCACTGTGTTTTTTACACCACTGTCACAGACAGCACTCCTCTTCTCTCTTACGAAGGAAGGACGGGAAAATGCTTCCCCGCCCTCAGTTACCTTACACAAAACACCTTTTCTGCTCCTTGTATAATTCTGACATTTTTCTGAACAGAATTGGTTTTATCTTTTCACCACTTACGCCAAAAATGGATTTGCAGTCTTCTCTGTCTGAATAGTCGTCGCTGCCATATGCCCTGGATATACCACTGTATTTTCCGGCAGAACAAGGAGCTTCTCCTTGATAGAACGAATCAATGTCGTCTCATCCCCCGTCGGCAGATCACTCCTTCCGACGGAACACCGAAACAGTGTATCCCCACTGAACAACATGTTCTCTGTCTCCGCGTAATAACAACATCCGCCCGATGTATGTCCAGGTGTAAATAATACTTCAAATGTCACCCCTGCAGCCGCAATCTTCTGACCGTCCGTCACATAGGTGCATCCTCAAAGACGTACCCGTTTGTATAAGTCAAAGAAAGATTTGTCTTCGGATCTGCGATCAGTCCTTTCTCTGCTTCATGGACATATACCGGAACCGGATACTCCTCAAGCAATGCATCCAGCCCCATAATATGGTCAAAATGTCCATGTGTCAGAAGCACTGCCTGCGGCTTTAATCCCTCTTCTCGGAGAAATTCTGCCAACTTCTTGGAATATGCCGCCGGATCTACGATTACGGCTTCCTTCGTCTGTTCATTCCATGCAACATAACAGTTCGTACTTAATATTCCAGTTAAAAACGTTCTACTTCATCTCTTTTTGTTACCCCACACTACGTTCTATATCGATCACGCCTTCTAACTGACGCATCTTTTCAATCAGTCTTGCCAATTCCTCACGACCGCGCACAATAAATCCCATCTCAATGGTCGCAGTTCCCTGCTTACTAGTACGCACATTCATGGACTTGACATCAATCTTATTCTCCGTAAAGATCTTGGAAATCTCCATCAGCATTCCCTGCCGATCTGTCGCATACATCTTAATCTCTGCCATATACTGTCCATTGGATGCATCGCTTTCTGTCTGTTCCCACTCTGCATCGATCAGCCGTGCACGCTCTGCATTAGACAAGTGAAGAATATTGACACAGTCTGTGCGATGAATCGACATTCCTCTTCCTCTTGTCACAAATCCCACGATTTCATCCCCCGGCACCGGATTGCAGCACCTTGAAAACGGACTGCAATATCATCGATTCCTTTTACGACAATTCCGCTCTTTGATTTTGCGATGTGCACTTTATGTTTGGACGCCTCTGACACTTTCTCAAGAATCGTCTCATCCGTGATCTCTTCCTTGTGATCCTTCTGATATTCCTCAGCAAGGCGATTGACAATCTGTCCCTCCTTGAGTCCTCCATGTCCCAACGCCGCAAGCACTGCATCCCAGTCTCGGAATCCATATTTCTTCTGCACAACTTGCATATATTTTGGCTTTGTCAGGTCACTCAACACGAGAGATTTTGCCTTGCAATAAGCCTGAAGCATCTCTTTTCCGCGGATGATATTCTCCTCTTTGAACTCCTTCTTAAACCACTGATTGATCTTATTCTTTGCCTGCGTACTCTTGACGATCGACAACCAGTCACGGCTCGGTCCCTTAGAATTCTGTGATGTCAGTATCTCAATGCGGTCTCCGTTCTGAATCTTGTAATCAATCGTCACAAGCTTTCCGTTGACTCTCGCCCCGACCATCTTGTTGCCGACTGCCGAGTGGATCGCATAGGCGAAATCAATCGGTGTAGAACCATTTGGAAGATTTTTCACATCTCCGTTCGGCGTAAAGCAGTAAACATCTTCGGCAAACAGATCCAGACCGCCCTTTAACAGACTTAAAAATTCACGATTGTCCGTATTCTGCTGCCACTCGAGAATCTGCCTGAGCCAGCTTAACTTCTCCTCTTCCTGCATGGCAATATTCTTCTTGCCATCCCCGCTCTCTTTGTACTTCCAGTGTGCTGCGATACCATACTCGGCCGTCTTGTGCATCTCCTTCGTTCGGATCTGGATCTCAAACGGCTGTCCTGCAGGTCCCATCAGCGTTGTATGTAAAGACTGGTACATATTTGCCTTTGGCATCGCAATATAATCTTTAAATCTTCCCGGAATCGGTGTGTACATCTCATGGATCACACCAAGCGCGGCATAACAATCCTTCACCGTATCTACGATGATGCGGACCGCAAACAGATCATAGACCTGATCTACTGTCTTATCCTGATTGACCATCTTTTTATAGATACTGAAGAAATGCTTCACTCTGCCATAGACTTCTGCCTGAATGTCCGCATTCTTCATATGGCTTGCCACCTCATCTACAATCTGCTGTACAAATTCCTCCCGCTCTGTCTTCCGGTCATTAATCTGCTTCACAAGATCATAGAACACTTCCGGCTGATAGTACTTCAGCGCCAGATCATCCAGTTCTTTCTTGATTTTAGAAATTCCAAGTCTCTGTGCGATCGGAGCGTAGATATCCATCGTCTCTCTCGCCTTCTCCTTCTGCTTGTGCGGCGGCCAAAACTGTGCCGTACGCATATTATGCAGACGGTCTGCCAGCTTCACGATGATCACACGGATATCCTTGGACATCGCAAGAAACATCTTCCTTAAGTTCTCTGCCTGAAGTTCCATCTTATCGACATCTTTTGAATAAGATAACTGTCCAAGCTTTGTGACCCCCTCCACAAGAAGTGCTACCTCCGCGCCGAATTCCCTCTCAATATCATCCCTCGTCATGATCGTATCTTCCACAGCATCATGCAAAATTCCTGCAACGATCGTCTCTTTATCCATCTCAAGCTCTGCCAGAATGATTCCTACCCAAAGTGGATGGATGATGTAAGGCTCTCCGGACTTCCTCTTCTGTCCTTCGTGAGCCTGCTTTGCAATCCGGTATGCCTTCTCGATCATAGAGATATCCGCCGATGGATGATACTCTCTTATCCTCTTGATTAATGACTGGTACAACATTTCGGGATCTTGATAGTCTTCCGGCTCCTTAACTGCGTGGCCGTCCACCATTTTAAATTCTTTTGGTCTGATTTCCAGTGTTTCTGACATCTCGATCCCTCCTTCTCCTTTGCTTCAAACGATATTGTTTAGTATATCACTTTTTTTGCTTTGAAACAACATTTATATCATATCGAATCACCTGTAATTTTGTATCACAATCTGAAGTGTCTTCTGTCCACGAAATTCATTGACCGATGGATAATACGTCGCTGTGATTTCCCCCTGCTCTCCTGATTTTTCCAGACATTCCTGTGCCTCTCCAAAATAAATCGCATCCATCACCGTTCCTCCCAAGTCTTTCACTTGCATCTTCAGCACATTCTGATTTTTCCCGAGGATCCGGCTATTTAGGACAAGCATATCTTTTTCTACAAAGACCGGTTTCGTATTTCCTTTTCCAAACGGTTCCAGAAGTTCCAGTTCCTCTACCAGTTCCTCTGTCACATATTGGAGTGGCATCTGCATGTCGATCGATACTTTCTCACAGAAATCCTCTTCTGTCAGTACCGTTTTTTCATTCATCTGTCTGCGAAATACTTCGATATTCTCTTCCGGAAGCGATAATCCTGCTGCCATCTTATGTCCTCCAAACTTGGTAAACAAGGCTTTGCACTTACTCATCTCCTCGTACATATCATAATTCTCGATCGACCTGCCAGAGCCCTTTGCCCCCTGTTCTGCTTTTGTAAGAATAAATACCGGCTTGTGATACCGTTCTCTGATCCGTCCGGCAATGATTCCGGCCAGACTTTCATGGCAGTCCGGAAGAAAAATCACAAGCACTTTGTCTTTCTGAAGCGCTGTTGTCTCTACCATCTTCACCGCCTCCTCGACCCCTGCCTGTGTCATTTCTTTTCGGCTGTCATTCAATGCTTTTAGATCCCCCGCAAGCATATCTGCCTCTCTCCGACTGGAGGCTCTCAGAAGTTCCAATGCCCGTTTTGCCGTGTCAAGCCTTCCTCCCGCATTCAGGCATGGTCCGATGACAAATCCAATATGATATGCAGACAAATGTGCCCGGTCAACGCCGGTGCATTCGATCAAAGCATCCAGTCCATAGTTTTTTGTCACTTTAGCATCTCCAGTCCCTGCTTTACAAAAATGCGGTTTTCTCCGACAAGATCCATCACATCTCCTACCGTCGCAATCGCCACATTTTCCATCAGATAATCTACGTCCTCCACGTCCTGCCCCATCACATTGAAGAGTGTTTCCACCAGCTTATAAGCCACTGCCGCGCCACACAGGGAAGAGAACGGATATTCACAGTCGATCCGCTTCGGATCAACGACCGCATCTGCCGGTGGAAGTTCATACACTTTTTCCCCATTTTTTTCTTCATATGGGATTTCATGATGGTCCGTGACAATGATCGTCATCCCCATCTTCTTCGCATAGGCAATCTCTTCTGCCGCCGCAATTCCATTATCACAAGTGATGATCGTGTCGACCCCCGCCTCCAGCGCACGGTTGATCAATTCCTGATTCAGTCCATATCCATCTTTCATACGATCCGGGATGTCGCTGTCCACAACTCCACCAAGCTTTTCTATTCCTTCCAAAAGGATATATGTTGCATTCACCCCGTCAATATCATAATCCCCAATCACCCGGATCGGCTTTTTCTCCCGGATCTTCTCACTTAAAATTTCCACTGCACGGTCCATATCTTTCATCAGAATTCCATCGTGGAGTTCTGCGATCGTTCCGTTTAAATAAAGTCTGATCTCTTCCTCATCCGTGATCTCCCGGTTCCGGATCAGTCTTGCGAGAATGGGGCTGATGTGAAATTTCTGTGCAATTTCCTGAAACGGTGCACCCTTCCGCATAATAAACCATTTTTCCATCATATACCTCATCGAAAAACAGGGGCAGAAGAACCTCCTCGTTCTCCCGCCCCTGTCTTTTTCTATTTTTTCTTCTGAATCTTTGTCCTCATAATGTACCAAAGTGCACCTGTGATCGTAATTGAAGAGAAAGTTCCTCCTACGATTCCAACCATCAGTGGTGCCGCAAATTCTTTCACAGAGCTTACTCCGAGAATAAAGAGAATTACAACCATAACAAAAGTTGTAAAGTTCGTATAGATACTTCTTGTCAGTGTCTCAGAAATACAGCGGTTGACAAGTGTCGCCAAATCTTCATTACGTTTTTGCACTTTCAATTCCTCACGGATACGGTCGAAGATAACGATCGTCGAGTTGATCGAATATCCGACCATTGTCAAAATACATGCGATAAATGTATTTCCGACAGAAATTCTTGCCACTCCATAGAAACTACAACAAACAGTACGTCATTTAACAATGCGATGACTGCACTTGTTGCAAAGCGCACATCTTTAAAGCGGAACCAAATATACAGAAGCATGCAGGCTGTCGCGATTAAAAGCGCAACAACTGCGTCGCTTCTCATCTCGGAACTTACGGTAGAGCTGATATTCTCAGAAGTGATCAGACTTTCGTCCACATCAAAATTGTCTACCATTGCTTTATTAAATGCTTCACGCTCCTCTAAGTCAAGACTTCTCGTTTTGATAATGACCGCATTGGAACCATCAACTTTTTGTGTCTGCACATTTGCATCTTTTGTAATCTTCTCAACAACCGGAACCACTTTGGAATCAATCTCTTTGATTGAGTAATCCTCATTGAATGTTACATTTGTGGAAGTACCGCCCATAAATTCCAGGCTGTACTTAAATGCCCCCTGCCCTTTTGCTGCATGGTATCCCATGATTCCAAGTCCGCCGAGGATGATCACTCCGGAGATGGCAAAGCAGACTGCTTTCTTTCCGAGGAAGTTGCGAACTTTCGTTGTCTTCTTCGCTCCATAAAACTTCACATCTCGGAAACCAATCGCATACAGCGAGAAGATAATGATTCTTGTAATGAACAGTGCTGTAAACATGGACACAACCACACCAAGTGCAAGTGTCTGCGCAAATCCCTTGACACTTCCTGTGCCTTTTAATCCAAGTACCAGTGCTGCGATCAATGTTGTGATATTTCCATCAATGATAGCAGACAATGCTTTCTGAAATCCGATGCGGAGCGCTGATTTCACAGCCCTTCCTGCTGCCAGTTCTTCTCTGACTCTCGCAAAAATAATGACATTTGCATCGACCGCCATACCGATAGACAGCACGATACCAGCGATACCCGGCAGAGTCAATGTAATATTAAATGCATTTAAAAGTACCAGTGTCAGTCCTGTGTAAATGATCAGAGCAATGCTGGATGCAAATCCCGGAAGCAGATATACAATACACATAAATACAAGCACGATCGCAAGTCCGATCGCTCCTGCAAGAAGACTTGTGCTGATTGCCTCTTCTCCAAGCTGTGCTCCGACTACATTAGAACGAAGTCTTCCAGTTCCAGCTGAAGTCCTCCGATACGGATTGTTGATGCCAGATTTTCTGCCTCTTCATAGGAAGCATTCCAAT